>Ga0164295_10000303_pt1 | contig 41859 bp, 32 predicted proteins | sample GEODES006metaG_FD_111798 | JGI IMG/M metagenome (GOLD analysis project Ga0164295, IMG submission 111798) | Oligotrophic lake water microbial communities from Sparkling Lake, Wisconsin, USA - GEODES006 metaG | ecosystem: Environmental > Aquatic > Freshwater > Lake | place: USA: Sparkling Lake...
CTTCTTCCCCAGCCCGATCGCCAGCCACTTGATGGCGTGATCGTTGACGAGCGTCAGCGCGCGAACGACCAGCAGCGCGGCGAATCCGCCCTTCCAGAGCGAGTTCCCCGCAGCGTTCGGCGGAAGTGCGGAGGGGGTGAGGCTGGGGAGCGGGCTATCCACGGTGGTTGCTCGGAGGGACAGAGGAGGGGCCAAACGCCCCGGTCCGGGCGTTTCCGACTCCCATCAGGGCGACGATCGCAACGAGGTGTCACACCCGACCGTTCCCGGGGTTGGCGGGCGGGCCCAGGCACAATCGGCTTTTCCCCCCCAATCAATCCGAGTGTCGCGGGGAGAACGGCAGCGAACCGGCGGCAGACTACCAAAGGTTTGCAAACACCATGACGAGCGACGTATTCTCGAATCGGGAAGGCATGAGGCTTTCCCGCACTCCTCCCAGGAACCCTCCGATGACCGCCTCCCACACCATTTCAGCGATGGCTTCCGGCCATTTCGGCGGGTTTTTCCTCGCTTCGGTGGTCGGCCTTCTCGGCACGGGCTGGGTGGGGTTTAGTGCTGCCGACGCCGTCGGCCAAACGATCGTCTACCGTCCGATCGTCACCGAGTTTGCCCCGGCGGCCGGTCCCTATGTCGCCAACTACAACCCGTCGGGCAACTACGCCGCCGTCTCGGCGTTCTCGCCGCCCGTAGCCACTGGCGTCCCGATGGCTGCAATTTCGACTCCGCTCACCGCGGTCGTGCCTTCGAGTTCCGTCGCTGTCACGAGCTATTCTGTTCCCGCGATGACCACGGTTGCCCGTCCGGTCACCGCCTATTACGCCCCCTCGTATGCCGGCGCTCCGACCTACGCACCCGCACCGATGTACGCAGCCGCTCCGATGTACGCAGCCGCACCGACGTATGCCGCCGCACCGACCGTCGTCGGCTATGCCCCGGGTGCCCAACTGATCTCGCCGGCGTCCGGCCCGGTGGCGGTGACCTCCTATTACGCCCCGGCCTCCACGGCCAATTATGCCCCGACCATGGTCTACTCCGCCGCTCCGGTGGCGGTGGCTCAACCGGTGCAGATGGTCCCCACGGCCGTGGCGGTCCCCCTCTATCGCCGCGGCCCGTTCGGTGGCCTGCGGCCGGTCCGCGGCGCCTATTGGCCGGCCTACTGATCGCCGACGGCCCTCTTGTGAGCGATGGTGGCACGGCCTGCCCCTGCTCGGCCGCGGTGCTATAGTACCGACGCCCGAGGGATCGACGCCCTGGGCGGTCGCGGCCCGATGGCTGGGGCCTGTGATGGCCCGTTGCCCTTCTGGCAGTTCGGCCAAGGCACGGTCGTCACGGTAGTCATGGACGTCATGGACAACGCTCGGATGGCAAAGACGGTCAACATCATTGGGGCGGGCCCAGGCGGACTGGGCTGCGCCATGCTGCTAGCCTCCGCCGGCGTCCGGGTGCGGATCCTCGAACGCCTCCCCTTTCCCGGCGGACGGACGAGCACGATCGCGACCCCCGAGGGCTATCGCTTCGACCTCGGCCCGACGTTTTTCCTCTACCCCAGAGTCCTCGACGACATCTTCACCGCCTGCGGACGCGACCTCCGGCGGGAGGTCGATCTCGTTCCGCTCGATCCCCAGTACCGGCTCGTGTTCGGCGCCGGCGGGGAACTTCTCGCCACCCCCGACATCGCGAGGATGGAGGCCGAGGTCGCTCGGCTGGCGCCGGGAGATGCCGGGGCCTTCACCCGGTTCATGAACGCGACACGGGAGAAGTTCATCCGCTTCGCGCCGTTCCTGGAGCAGCCGTTCGAAAGCTGGCGTGATCTGGTCAACCCCGATCTGATCAAGCTCATGCCGCTGCTCAAGCCGTGGCGGAGCCTGAACGACGAACTGGGAAGCTTCTTCAAGGACGAGCGGATCCGGCTGGCCTTCACGTTCCAGTCGAAATATCTCGGCATGTCCCCGTTCCGGTGCCCCAGCCTGTTCTCGATCCTCTCGTTCCTCGAATACGAGCATGGGGTCTTCCATCCGATCGGCGGGTGTGGGGCCGTCTCGAATGCGATGGCGAGGATCGCCCAGGAGATGGGGGTGGAGATCCACTACTCCGAACCGGTTGAATCGCTCCGATTCGAGGGGCGACGGATCGCCGCCGTCCAAACAGGGAAGGCTGTCTACGAGGCCGATGCCACGGTCATCAACGCCGACTTCGCCCGCTCGATGACGCGGCTGGTGCCCGACCGACTGCGCCGCCGCTGGAGCGATCGTCAGATCGCCCAGAAGCGGTTCTCCTGCTCGACGTTCATGCTCTACCTCGGCATCGAGGGACAGTACGACGTGCCCCACCACACGATCTACCTCTCGGCAAACTACCGCGACAATCTCGCCGACATCGAAACGCGGCACGCTCTCGGGCCCGATCCGTCGATGTATGTCCAAAACGCCACCATCACCGATCCCTCCCTCGCCCCCGCTGGCCACAGCACGCTCTATCTGCTGATTCCGGTGACCCATCGCCACCCCAACGTCGATTGGCGTCGGGAGGCGCCCCGCTACCGTGAAGTGGCCCTCGATCAACTCGAGCGGATGGGGATCCACGGTGTCCGGGAGCGGATCCGCTACGAAAAGATGATCACGCCGGACGACTGGCAGGACGACTACGAGATCTACCGTGGGGCGACGTTCAACCTCTCGCACGACCTCGGTCAGATGCTTCACAAGCGTCCGCACAACCGCTTCGAGGATCTCGAGGGGGTGTATCTCGTCGGCGGTGGTACCCATCCCGGGAGCGGCTTGCCGGTGATCTACTCCTCCGCTCGGATTACGAGCGATCTGCTCCTCGACGACCTCGGTCTCGAGGCCCTCCCGCCGGTGTCGCCGGTGACCGCTGGCCGGGGTCGCCCCCGGGCACCGGCCGCCGTCTAGGCCTCGAGCTGCGAAGTTTCTCCACCGTCCCCAGATCGAATGCCGCCGAAAACTGAGCCCGTCATAAGCCAACTGCCGGCGAGAGCCGTGCTGAGGAAGGGATGATGCAAACCGTCAAGGAACAGAATCGGGTGGTCGTGATCGGGGCTGGCCTCGGTGGCTTGGCTGCCGCGTGCACGCTGGCCGCCCGTGGCTACGCGGTGACGCTGTGCGACAAAAACCCCTGGGTCGGCGGAAAGGCCGCGATCCTTTCGGAGCAGGGTTACCGCTTCGACATGGGGCCGACGATCCTCACGATCCCAGACGTCCTCCGGCGGATCTTCGCCGAGGCCGGGCGTGATCTTGACCAAGCGCTCGACTTGGTCCGGCTCGACCCGCAATGGCGGAGCTTCTTCACCGACGGCTCGACGCTCGATTTGTGTGCCGACGTGCCGCAGATGCAGGCGACGCTCGACCGCTACGCGCCGGGGAGCGGGGCAGGGGATGGGTACGGGCGTTTCATGGAACTCTCGAAACGTCTCCACCGTATCTCCGATGAGTTCTTCTTTTGGCGACCGGTCGGCGGGCTCGCCGATATGTTCGACCCGCGGCGGAGCTTCAACGTCGGGATGCTCCGTGAAGTCATGGGAATGCGGCCGGGCCACACGGTGGCCGGCACCGTGCGGGCCCACGTTCCCGATGCCCGTGCCGCCCAGATGTTCGATCACTTCACGCAGTATGTGGGGAGCTGCCCCGAGTCGTCGCCGGCCGTCCTCTGCGGCATTGCCAACATGCAGTCGCGCGACGGCGTCTGGTATCCGCGTGGGGGCACCGGCGCGGTGCCGAGGGCTCTGGCCTCACTCGCGGTCGATCTCGGCGTCGACATCCGCACCCGCAATGCCGTCAGCCGGATCATCGTCGAGAAGGGGAAGGTGCGGGGAGTCGTCACGGAGCAGGGGGAGACGATCCCGGCCGCCGTCGTCGTCAGCAATTCCGACAGCGTTCGCACCCACCGCGAACTCGTCGATGGCGCACCCGCGGCGAAGTTCCTCAGGCGGCGGAAGTACGAACCGGCCTGCTCCGGTGTTGTCCTCTATCTCGGCCTCGACCGCCGTTACGAACAACTTCTCCACCACAACTTCGTCTTTTCGGCCGACCCGCACGAGGAGTTCGACTTCATCTACCGCAAGGGGGAGCCGGCGCCCGATCCGACCTGCTACCTCTGCGCCCCGGCCGTCACCGAGCCCGAAGTGGCGCCGCCAGGCGGGGAGGCCCTCTACGTCCTGGTGCACACGCCATACCTCCGTCCGCACCACGACTGGTCGAAGATGTTCGCCCCCTACCGGAAGCGGATCATCGAGAAACTCGTCTCCACTGCTGGCCTCGAAGATCTCGAGAAGCACATCGTCGTCGAGCGATTCCTCACGCCGCAGGACATCAACGACCGCTACCACGTCCTCGACGGCGCGATCTACGGGCTGGCAAGCCACGGGCGATTCCTCGGGGCGTTCAAGCCCTCGAACCGGTCCCCCGACATCGAGGGGCTCTATCTGGCCGGGGGCTCGTCCCACCCGGGGCCAGGGATGCCGATGGTGATGATGTCGGGCTGGATCGCGGCCGACACCGTTGACAAGGACCGCCTCATCGAGCCGACTGGCCCCGTGTCATCTCCGGCCCCGTGCGCGGTGTGATTGGCGCCCGGAGGCACCCGTGAAGAGCGACGCCGCGGACCCCCGGGACCACGAGGGGCGGGAGCAACTTCCGCCGTTCTCGCGGATGCTCTACCACTGGTTTATGGTCTACGTTCGGCGTTCGATGCGGCGCCAGTTCCACGCCCTGCGTCTGCTCCGCGGCGTTGGCGAACAGCCCGACGCTCCCGATCTCGCCGGGCAACCGGTGATCGTCTACACGAACCACCCCGGCTGGTGGGATCCCGTCATGTTCTTCACCGTGGCCCAGGAACTCTGGCCGGAACGGCTCAACTACGGGCCGATCGACGCTGCGGCGCTCGGCAAATACCGGTTCCTCGAACGGATCGGGCTGGTCGGCATCGAGCCAGGCACGCGCCGCGGCGCCGCCCGATTCCTCCGGATCGCCCGGGCGGCCGGCCGGCGCCCCGACGTCATCTTCTGGGTGACGGCCCAGGGGGCGTTCGCCGACCCACGGGAGCGTCCGATGGTGATCCGCCCGGGCGTCGGGCACGCTGCCCAAGGCAACGAGCGGGGAGTGATCGTGCCGATGGCGATCGAGTATCCGTTCTGGAACGAGCGGTTGCCCGAGGCGCTCGTGGCCTTCGGTGAACCGATGCCGATGGGCCCGGGCAGCGGCCTCGACGCCCATGCTTGGAACGCCCTCCTGGCAACACGACTCGAGGCGACCCAGGATCGCTTGGCCCACGCCGCCAGACGTCGCGACCCGGCCCCGTTCCGCACGCTCCTCACCGGGGATGTCGGCGTGGGGGGGGTCTATGATCTCAGCCGCCGCTGCCGCGCCTGGCTGAAGGGAGAGCGCTTCGATCCCTCGCACGGTGGCGTTTCATCGATCTCCCCGGAGCCGCGACGATGACCCTTGCCTGGCTGGCGCTGCCGGCGCTGGCCCTCGCCGCGCTCCCGGCCGGGCTGACGCTCGCCAACCTCCGCTTCTTCACCCGCGCGCCGCGGCCAGTCCCCGGGACTCCGCCGCCGCGGGTCTCGGTGCTCGTCCCGGCCCGCGACGAGGCGAAGGTCATCGGCCGGCTCGCCGCCGCCGTACTCGCCAACCGCGACGTCGACCTCGAGTTGGTCGTCCTCGACGACGACAGCCGGGACGACACCGCGCGGATCATTACCGACCTCGCCGCCGAGGATTCGCGGGTGCGACTCGTCCGTGGTCAGCCGCTTCAGGCCGGATGGTGCGGCAAACAACACGCCTGCTTTCAACTCGCCCAGGCGGCCCGTCACGACATCCTTCTCTTCCTCGATGCCGACGTCACCCTCGAGCCCGACGCCGTGGCACGCACCGTGGCTTTTCTCGACACGCGGGGCGTCGATCTGGCCAGTGGCTTCCCTCATCAGGAGACCGGCTGCCTCCTCGACTGGCTTCTCCTTCCGCTGATCCACTTCGTGCTCCTCGGTTACCTCCCGCTGGCGATCGCCCGCTCCGACAACCGCCCCGGGCTCGCGGCCGGCTGCGGCCAACTGTTCGTCACCCGCCGGGAGGCCTATCTACGCAGCGGGGGCCATGCCGCCATCAAGGCCTCCCTCCACGACGGGATCAAGCTTCCCCGCGCCTACCGGGCGGCAGGCCTCTCGACCGATCTGTTCGATGCCGGCGACATTGCCCGCTGCCGGATGTACGGCACGAATCGGGAGGTCGTCCGCGGCCTCGGCAAGAACGCCACCGAGGGGATCGCGGCGCCGGGGAGCATCCTCCCCTTCACCCTTCTCCTCGCCGGAGGACAGATCCTCCCGATGATTCTCCTCATCCGCGGCCTTGCCGACGGGTGGGATAGATGGCCAGCCTGGGGGGTGGCTGCGACGCTCGCCGCCGTCTTCGCCGCCTGGCTCCCGCGAGGGCTCGCCGTCAATCGCTTCGGCCACAGCCTCTCGAGCGCTCTGGCCCATCCGCTCGGCGTTGTGGTGTTCCTCGTCATCCAGTGGAGCGCCCTGATCCGCCGAAAACTCGGATTGCAGACGAGTTGGCGGGGAAGGACGCTCTCGCCCCAGTAGCGCCGCGCCCGCCGTTCACCCCACCGCGCCCCGCGCCAGTGCCCGGCGCGCCGCGCGGGCCGCCGCTTCGGCCTCGGACGCGCTGCCGGCGAGGGCCGTCAGGTGCCCCATCTTCCGGCCCGGCCGGGGGGCGGACTTGCCGTAGAGGTGGAGGCTCACCCCTTCCACCGCCAGAGCTGCGTTCCAGTCCGGCTCCCCCAGCTCCCAACAATCGCCGAGGAGATTCACCATCGCCGCCGGGGCCCGGAGCCTGGTCGAGCCGAGCGGCAGACCGCACACGGCCCGCACCTGCTGCTCGAACTGGCTCGTCGTGGAAGCTTCGATCGTGAGATGGCCGGAGTTATGCGGTCGCGGAGCGATCTCGTTGACCAGCAGCCCCCCATCGGCCGTGACGAAGAACTCGACACAGGCGACGCCGACGACATCGAGCGCCTGGAGGACCTGCTCCGCCATCCGCCGCGCGCCATCCACGGTGGCGGCGGGGAGGCCCGAGGGGACGAGCGAACAGTCGAGGATGTGGTGGCGATGGTGGTTGAGCGAGGGCTCCCAGGTAACTGTGTCGCCATGGAGGCCGCGGGCGGCGACGACCGAAATCTCGCAGGCAAACGGCACCCAACCCTCGAGCACCAGCTCCTCAGGCCCGAGTGCCCCCCAGGCGGCATCGACCTTCGCGAGGCTGTCGATTCGTCGCTGTCCCTTCCCGTCGTAGCCGGAGGCACAGGTCTTGAGCACGGCCGGAAGCCCCGTCCGCGTGACGGCGGCGACGAGATCGTCCCGCGAGCGAACGAAGGCGTGGGGCGCGCAGGGCAGGCCGTGGGCGACCAAAAACGCCTTCTCACGGCCCCGGTCCTGCGTCGTGAACAGCACGTTCGGGCCCGGCCGGACAGGCACCACCCCATCGAGGGCCCGGGCCGCGGCGACCGGCACGTTCTCGAACTCGTACGTCACCGCGGCGAACCGCCGCCCCAGCTCCACCAACCGGGCTGGGTCGTCGAGGAGTCCGACGTGGACGCGGTCGCAGTGCCGGGCCGCGGGGCAGTCGGCATGGTCGACGACCGCCTCGACACGGTAGCCCATCCGCCGGGCGGCGGAGGCGAACATGGCGCCGAGTTGCCCGCCACCGAGGACGCCGAGCGTGGCCCCGGGGAGGACAGGGGGCCGATCGGCGGCCGCATGGAGAAGACTGAGATGGCTCACGCTGTTCACGCTTGGCTGGGGCTGGCGAGATCGTCGGCGAGCACCCGCTGCGTCTGCGCTTCGCGGTAGACCCGCAGCGCTTCGGCGAGGCGGTCGTCGTGAAGGGCGAGCACCGCCACCGCCAGGAGCGCCGCATTCGTGGCTCCAGCGGGCCCGATCGCGAGCGTACCGACCGGGATCCCGGCCGGCATCTGCACGATCGAGAGGAGCGAATCGACCCCCCGGAGAACCGCCGATTCGACCGGCACTCCAAACACCGGCAACGCCGTCTGGGCCGCCATCATGCCGGGAAGATGGGCCGCCCCACCGGCCCCGGCGATGATCAAACGGAGCCCCCGGCCGGCCGCGCTGGCGGCGTAGTCGGCAAGCTTGCCGGGGGTGCGGTGAGCCGAGACGATCTCACACTCGTGCGCGACACCGAACTGCGTCAGCACCTGGGAGGCCCGCTCGAGCGTCGCCCAGTCGGAGCGGCTCCCCATCACGATCCCGACCAGTGGCGCAGAAGCGCTCTCGGCGGGGGGAGGAGCCGGCGTGGGACGAGGAATGGTCAAGGGAAGGGCCTCCACGGACGGGGCAGGAGAGGGGGGGGCACGTCTCCGCAGGGTGCCATCTTCCGTTGCCGCCGCAGGCCTTGCAACGGAGCCCTCGCGCCGGGCCGGACTGCCCCCGCTCGACGGGCATGGCCGACGATTGACACAGTCTCCCCGACGGCTCGACAACAAAGCGTGAATCTTCGACAGCAGGAGTCGTCTCGCTTCCCGGCGGCGATTCCCCCAGACCGCGGAGCGATCCCATGCCGATGGACCATGCCCTTCCCGACACCCTCCCCGTCCGCTGGCCAGCCGGTGCCACCGCGCCGCCGGCCGAGACCGACGCCGCGCTCGACCGCGCCGTCGCCGTGCTCCGCGCGGGGGGACTGGTGGCGATTCCCACCGAGACGGTCTACGGGCTGGCGGGCCTGGCGCTTTCGGAAAGCAGCGTCGAACGGATCTTCATCGCCAAGGGCCGGTCATCGACCAATCCACTCATTGTCCATGTCGATGGGGTCGAGATGGCGCGGGCCCTCGCCTCGGAATGGCCCTTGGCCGCCGAGCGGATCGCCCGGGCCTGCTGGCCGGGCCCGGTGACCGTCGTCGTCCCGAAGGCACTCCACGTGCCCGACATCGTCACCGCCGGCGGGCCGACGGTGGCGATCCGTTGCCCCGACCAGCCAGTCGCCCGCGCGCTCATCGCCCGACTCGGCGAGCCGCTGGCGGCGCCGAGCGCCAACCGCTCGCTTCGACTCTCACCGACAACGGCCGCCCACGTGCTCGAGAGCCTCGGGGCGAAGGTCGATCTGATCCTCGACGCCGGTTCATGCGGGCGCGGCATCGAATCGACCGTTGTCGACTGCACCGTGTCGCCGCCGGCGATCCTCCGTCCCGGGCCGCTCTCCGCCACGGCACTCGCCGCGGCCCTGGGGGAAACGCCCGCTTCCGCCGCCCCCTCGTCCCCAGCCCGCTCCCCCGGCCAGGCCGCGCGGCACTACGCGCCGCGGACGCCGCTCGAGATCTCCCCCTGCGCCGCCGAACGCGTCAGCGAACTCCTCCGCGCGGGAAAGCGGGTCGGATGGCTGACGACCCGGGCCGCCGATCCGCGGACACGACGGATCGCCGGGAGCGCCGAGGTGGTCGTCGTGCCGATGCCGGACGATCCCGCCACCCACGCCACGATGCTCTACGCCGTCCTTCATGCCATCGACAAGCGATCCCTCGATTGGATCATCGTCGACGAGCCACCGGCCGGGGATGACTGGCAGGCGATCCACGACCGTCTGACGCGGGCCGCCACTCCCGACGAAGCCCCTGTCGACGACGATGCCTGACTATCGTCCTCGGACTGAAGCGGGATCCCGCTTGGCCACTCACGCTGCCGGCGCGAGGATTTCCTTGAGCGCCATGGCGATCTCCGGGTACTGGAACGTGAAACCGCTCTCCAGGGCGACCTTGGGAATCACCCGCTGAGAATCAAAGAGCACCTGAGCAAACTCCCCAAAGGCGAGCCGGAGCCCGAAGTAGGGGGCCGGCAGGAAGGCGGGACGGTGGAGTTGTCGACCGAGGGCCCGCGTGAACTCGCTGTTCCTCACCGGATTGGGGGCCACGGCGTTCATCGGGCCGTTGATCGCGGCGGCCGTGGCGGCGTGGTGGTAGAGCCTCGCCAGATCGGTGACATGCACCCACGGCATCCACTGCTTGCCGCTGCCGAGCGGTCCCCCGGCGCCCAACTTGAACGGCAGGAGCATCTTCCCGAGGGCCCCGCCGCCGGCGCCCAGGACGATCCCCGTCCGGGCGGTCACGACCCGGACGCCGCAGGCCTGGGCGGCCAAAGCCTCCTCCTCCCAGGCAGCACAGACTTCGGCCAGAAAGTCGCGGCCCGCGGGAGCGGATTCGGTGAGTTCGTCATCCCCCCGATTGCCGTAATAGCCGACCGCTGAGGCCGACACGAGCACAGCGGGACGGGCCGATGCCTGCCGAATCGACTGCACGAGATGCCGCGTGCCGAGGACGCGGCTGTCCCTGATCCGTTGCTTCTGGGCCACCGTCCACCGCCCCTCGGCGACCGATTCGCCGGCGAGATGAAAGACGGTGTCGACTCCCTCCAGAGCGTTTGCGGGGGGCGGTCCCTTGAGCGGATCCCAGGCGACGATCTTGCCGGCAAGATGGCCGATGGCAGCCTGGGCGCGCTGCGGATTCCGCGTCAGCACCACCGGGCGGTCGAGCATCCGCAACAGCCGCGGCCCTACGAACCCGGTCGCACCCGTGACCAATGCCTGCATTGCTCTCTCCATGTCGCGATCGATGTCGCGGTCGCGGGCCCGGCACCCTCGTCGTGGAGCGGAAGCTCCGGAAAAACGACTGATGTCTCGATGGCCCGCGGGAGTATAAACAAGGTCCTGCCATCTGGCCTGCCCACCCCGCGCTTCGGACTGCTCCCTTTGCCCTCCTGCCCGCCGAGGCCCCTCACCAAGGTCGTGGAGTTTCTCGCCCGAGGCCTCCCGCCCCGGACAGGCCTCCGCCGCGATCTCTGGATCTCCACCGCCGACGCCTCCGCCTACAGCGTGATGGTCGGCTGCGGGGAGCACTACATCCCGGCCTTCGCTCTGGCCCTCGGATTCGGCCCGGTGGCGACCGGGCTGACGGCCTCGGCTCCGCTGTTCGTCGGGGCCGTACTGCAATTGGTGACGCCGCTGGCCGTGCGCCGGCTGGGCACGAACCGGGGATGGGTGGTGGCGACGACGGCGGTCCAGGCGATCAGCTTCCTTCCCCTCATCTGGTGGGCGCTGCGCGGCCGAGCCGAGCCGTGGGAACTGCTCATCGCCGTCAGCATCTACTGGTCGGCCGGTATGGCGGGAGCACCGGCATGGAACGCCTGGATGGGAACGCTCATCCCGGAGCGGATGCGCACCCCCTATTTCGCCCATCGCAGCCGCCTTGGACAGTTCGCGGTCCTCGCCGGCTTCGTGGCCGGAGGGCTGCTCTTGGAGTGGGGAAAACGCCGCGGCGTCCTCCTTCCCACGTTTGCGGTTCTGTTCTCGCTCGCCGCGGGCTGCCGGCTCGTGTCGACGCTCTGCCTGGCCGCCTGCCGCGAACTCAAGCCCCCGACAGCAGAGGTGCCAACTGACACTCTTCGAGGCACCGCGGACGTGGAATCGGCGCGCGCCGGACTGGCCGATGGATGGCGGCGGGTGCGGGCGCTCGCCGCGGGGCCGGCAGGCACGCTCGTCACCTACCTGTGGGCGATCACGTTCGCCTGCCAGTTCTCCGGTGCGTACTTCGCGCCCTACATGCTCAAAGACAGGCAGTTCTCCTACCTCTCCTACATGCTCGTCGTGGCGGTCAGCTTTCTCGCCCGGGCGCTGGTGCTGCCGAGTCTGGGGAGGCTCGGCAGTCGGATCGGTTCCCTCGGCCTGCTCTGGCTGGGGGGGCTGGCGATCGCGCCGCTGACGCTCTTCTGGCTCGTATCGGCCAACATCCCTTACCTTGTCGGCGTGCAGGTCATCGCCGGCGCGTCGTGGGCCGCCTATGAGCTCGCCGTCGTGCTTCTCTTTTTCGAAACCGCCTCGCACCGGGAACGAACCGGCGTGGTGACGGCCTACAACCTCGGGCATGCGGTGGCTTGGGTCAGCGGCGCCGCCTGCGGCGGCCTGCTCCTCCGCACGCTCGGCGAGGATCGCAACGCCTACTACGCGGTGTTCGTGGTCTCGGCGATCCTCCGCGTGGCGGCCATCCCGCTCCTCCGCCGGGTCCACCTCCCTCAGCGGCCCTAGGCGACCACCCCCGCCATATCAGCCCGCCGGGAAGCGCGGCTCGTTGCCAAGGCTGTCGAGGAACGTCCGAGCACGGCCGTAGTCGCCGGCCGGGTAGCGGCTGACATTCGTCTTCAGGGCATCGATGAACTTCGAGACCGTGCCGCGAATCTTCTCAAACTCCTCGAACTGGAGGCTGCCGCCACTCGAGGCGCGATCGGCAAACAGCTTGTTGAGATCGGTGCGGTAGGCGTCGTAGTCCTTTTCGGTGAGCAGGAGCGGATACTCGATGTGGCCAGTGACCGGATCGAGTTGCGCCGACGTCAGCCGCGGCGCGGCCGCCGCCTTCGCAAACCGGATCGCCTGATCGTGCGTCACCGCCGGGCCGTTCTCCGCCTGCCGCGCTTCTTTGTTGGTGCGCCGCATGTCGAAGTAGGTGTTCGTCCACTTCTGGCGGTTGTCGATCTCCTTGGTCTTGGCATCTTCCCAGTTCTTCGCCGCCTCGGAGTTTTGCAGGTTCGCATACCCCTCCGAGCGGATCACATCGGAGAGCCCGTAGGCCGCGGCCTGACCGGCCGTCGAGGCGTAACCGCCTCCCATGCCTCCCATGCCCCATCCCCAGCCGCCCCATTGGGCCGAGGCCGTACCTGGCACACCGGCCAGCGTCAGGGCGAGCGCGGCGGCAACGCCGGCCCGAGCGAGGCACCGTGCTGCCGAGCGGCCCTGGGAAAGCCGGGCCACGGAAATCAAAGCCGGGAAACGACAAACAGACGCGGCGATGGTGGGGGCACAGCGACGCATGACCTGCCTCTTAGGTGGCCCCAGAGGGCCGGATGGAATGGTTGGGGGAGAGACCAGCCGGGTTCGACCAGTCCTCCGCGATGGAACAATCTCCGCCACCGGAAAACTCCGATGGGAGAAACAGTGCAGGGGAGTATACAATCCGTTCGCTGGAGGGGCGACACCGCTTTCGCGCCCGGCAGGCTGGAAAACGGCGTCCGATGTGTCCGCCGGGACACTCGACGGCAGCCTTCTGGCCGGCTGACGCGACCGCCGGTGCCGGATGGCGCGATCGTAACGGTCGTTCCGCCTTCAGTTGGGAAACCGTGTCGGCGGGTTTGTCCACCGCCGTCGGTTCCATGGGCTGGCCATGCTATGGCTTTCAACAGCGGAATTGCTTCGCGCGCCGCCGCGGGCTTTTCCCGGAGCACATCCTGGAGTGAATCGAGATGAGGTTCAAGGGAACGATCGTGGTCGTGGGTGTCGTCTGCGTGATGGCGACGCTCGGGTGCACCGGGACGAAGAAGCCAGCGTCTGATCAGAAGCCGCCGGAGGTCACCTTCGGCGACCAGAAGCGCGGTGACGAACCGCCGACCCAGCCGAAGGCTGGAGGCGTGCCGAAGCTGCCGGCGGCAGCGACGACGGTTGAGCCCGCTGACAAAGCAGTAGCCAAGGCCGACACCCCCGCCAGCGACACCCTCGAACTCCCCGGCGCCGCACCCGCTGCGCCGGCCGTAGCCGCCGCGCCGGCCGTAGCCGCCGCGCCGGCCCCGGCGGCGGCTGACGCCGACCGCAGCGCCCCTGGCGCGGATGCCATCGGCGACCTCCGCAAGGCACTCGCGGACGCGACCAACGAAGATGGCCGCGTCCTCGCGGTCGATTCGATCGCGGACCTCGGCCAAAACGCCCTCCCGGCCCTCAACGATCTTGTCACGGCGCTCGGCGACGAGAACATCCGTCTCCGCTGGCACGCGGCCCGGGCCATCGGCCGCATCGGCGAGGATGCCTACCCGGTTCTCCCCAAGCTCGTCGCGCTCCTCAAGGATGCTGACCCGATCGTCGTCACCCAGGCCGCCAACGCCATCCGGGAGATCCGGGCCGACGAAGGCAACGCCCCGCTCGCCGATGACCACACGAAGGCCTACGCCGAGGCGGTCGACGCCCTCTCCGCAACGCTCGTCCACGCTGATCCCCGGGTTCGCCGCGGAAGCCTGAAAGCGATCTCGGCCCTTTGCCCCGAGCCCGGCAAGCTTGCCGACCTCCTCGATGACACGCTCTCCGACGCCGATCCCTCGGTCGTCATGCCGGCCTTGGAATCGCTCGCCGACCTCGGCGTCGACGCCGTGCCGGTGCTCGTCGAAGCGCTCAAGCACCCCAAGTCGCGATACTGGGCGACGGTCGCGCTGACGGAGATCGGCCCGGCCGCTGCCCCGGCTGCCGGGGCCCTCACCGCCGCTGCCCTCACTGGCGAGCCGGAAGAACGGATGCAGGCGATGCTTGCCTTGGCTGCAATCGGAGAGCCCGCTGCCGAGGCAGCCGATGCACTCTCCACCGCCCTCGACTCCCCAGACACGGCCGTGAAGTCGTCGGCGGCCTACGCCCTCGGACGGATGCGGGTTGCTTCGGCCGATGCCGCCCTCGAAAAGGCCTCCGCCGATGGCGATCCATTCCTCGCCGGAATCTCCTCGTGGGCCCGGGCCCGAATCCACCCCGAAGACAAGACGCTCGTCTCGGCGGCGCTTGCCACCCTCTCCACCGCCCTCGGCTCCGATCGCGTCAATACGCGGATCGCGGCGATGTCGGCGCTCTCCGACCTCACCGGAAGCCTCGACGACGCCGACGAGGCGACGCTCGCCGACCGCTTCGTCGCTCTGCTCGAGGATGGCCATCCGGCTGTCCGTGGGGCAGCCGCCACGTCGCTTGTGCGACTCGGGCCGACGGCGATTGCCGCGCTCGAGAAGGCGCTCGACAAGCCGGCGCTGCGGACGCTCGCGATGGAGCTTCTCGCTGCGAGTGGCTCCAAGGCAAAGCCAGCGGTCGACAATCTCGTCGCGGCGCTTTCCGACGCCGAGCCGGCCACGCGTGGCGACGCCGCAGTGGCCTTGGCCGCCATCGGCCCCGATGCCGCCGAGGCGGTGCCGGCCCTTTCGAAGCTCCTCGGCGGCGACGAGAAGGAAGCTGCCCTGCGGTACGCCGCTGCCTACGCCCTCGGCCGAATCGGCCCGGCCGCGGCTCCCGTCGCTGAGACGCTCCGCGGCCTGGCGAAGTCAGACGATGAGCTCATGGCCTCCGTCGCCGTCTGGGCGCTGCTCAAGATCGAGCCGGACAACAAGGCTCAGGTGGCCGCTGCGGTGCCCGTGCTCCGCAAGGCCCTGCGCGGCAAGCGTGATCTGGCCCGCCTCGAGGCGGCGGCGGCGCTCGGCGATCTGGGCGGTGCGGCTGCGAGTGCCGTACCGATTCTCGAGCTCGTCAGCGAGGACGACCCCCTCCCGGCAGTCCGCACTGCCGCCGCGGCAGCCCTGGCGAAGATCAAGTCGGCGGGGAACTGAGGCTTCGGGAAAGGAAAGGCGCTCTCCGCGGGCAACCATCCTGCTGTGAGTTTCTTTTCAGGGCCCTACGGGAGGAGTGGCAAGGTCTGCGGCTCACGCCGCCCTGGGCTCCAGCAGTCTGCGCTGCTGACCGATAGAGAGATTGGCCCGATGGACCGGGCCGTCTCCCCGAACATCGGTGTGGTGCCATGGCTCTCCCTGGGTGGTTCGCCTCGCTGTGGTTGACCCGCTTCTCCCGGCCCGCGGGGGAACGGCCGCTGTGGCAGCATCTCCTCCGCACGCCCCCGAAGAGGATCCTGGAAATCGGCCTGGGGGGGCTTTCGCGGACGGAACGGATGCTTTCGCTCCTTGGGCCAACCAGCGACGGCGCCCCGATCCAGTACGTCGGCATCGATCGTTTCGAGAGCCGCACCCCCACCGATCCGCCGGGCGTGACCCTTAAAGCTGCCCACCAGCGGCTCACCCCCCTGGCGAAGATCCAACTCGTTCCCGGCAACGCCGATTCGGCCCTGGCCCGGGTGAGCAACCATCTCGGGGTGTTTGATCTTGTCCTCGTGTCGGCCGACGACGAGGCAAAGCATCTCGAGCGGAGCTGGTTTTTCGTCCAGCGACTCGTGCGACCGACTTCCACGATCCTCGTCGAACCGGCCCCCGGCCGCCCCTGGGAGCCCCTCGAAGCGGCCCGGTTGGAGGCCTTGGCGTCTCTGACAGTTCAGCGACGGGCAGCCGCCTGACAACGGCCGACGGGCGGCCCAGCGGCAACATGGCGCCACCCCGTGGTCCCGCCAGCCACCGGCGGCTACATTGCGGGTTCGGGCGCCCGGCTCCCGGCCCATCGGGGCCGACGGAGCGCCCCAAAGGCCCCGCGTCATCCCCGCCATGCCCGCTCCGCGCACGCTTCTCGACAAGATCTGGGACGACCACCTCGTCTGCAGCCCTGACGGCGAACAGCCGTTGATCTACATCGACCGACACCTCGTTCACGAGGTCACCAGCGCCCAAGCCTTCGAGGGGCTGCGCGTTGCCGGTCGCCGGGTGCGGCGCCCCGAGGCGACATTCGCGACCCCTGACCACAACATCCCCACCACCGATCGCCGCCTTCCGATCGCCGACCCGATCTCGAAGCAGCAGATCGACACGCTGCGGGCGAATTGCCGGGAGTTCGGCGTCCGCCTGTTCGACCTCGGCGATGCCGATCAGGGGATCGTCCACGTCATCGGTCCCGAACTTGGGATCACGCAGCCGGGGATGACGATCGTCTGCGGCGACAGCCACACCGCCACCCACGGCGCCCTCGGGGCGCTGGCGTTCGGGATCGGCACCAGCGAAGTCGAGCATGTCCTCGCCACGCAGACGCTGCGGCAGTCGAAGCCGAAGTCGTTCGAGGTCCGCGTCGAAGGGGAACTCCATCCCGGCGTGACCGCCAAGGACCTCGTCCTCTATCTCATCGGTCGCCTCACGACCGAGGGGGGCACCGGCTACGTCATCGAATACACCGGCCCCTGCATCCGCCGCCTCGGGATGGAGGAGCGGATGACGGTCTGCAACATGTCGATCGAGGCCGGCGCCCGGGCCGGCATGATCGCCCCCGACCAGATCACCTTCGACTATCTCCGTGGCCGCGATCTCGTTCCGAAGGATTTCGAGCGAGCCGTGGCCCAGTGGGCTAGCCTCCCGAGCGATGCTGGCGCCCGCTATGACCGAAGCGAGACGTTCTCCGGCGGTGACGTCGTCCCGCAGGTCACCTGGGGGACAAATCCGGCCCAGGTCGTCGGGGTCGATGCGACGGTGCCCGATCCGGCCTCGATGGCCGATCCGAGCGATCGTTCGAGCGCCTCGCGGGCGCTTGAGTACATGGGGCTCGAGAGTGGCACGCCGATCGCGGCGATTCCGATCGATCGGGTGTTCATCGGCTCGTGCACCAACAGCCGTATCGAGGATCTCCGCGCGGCGGCCAGCGTCGTCCGCGGCCACACGGTGTCTTCGCGGGTGCGGGCGATGGTGGTGCCCGGGAGTGGTCGGGTGAAGCGTCAGGCCGAGGCCGAAGGTCTCGACCGGGTGTTCACCGCCGCCGGCTTCGAGTGGCGCGAGGCGGGCTGCAGCATGTGCCTCGGCATGAATCCCGACACCCTTGCCCCCGGCGAACGCTGCGCCTCGACGAGCAATCGCAACTTCGAGGGCCGACAGGGGAAGGGGGGCCGCACCCACCTCGTCTCACCGGCGATGGCGGCCGCCGCAGCTGTGGCTGGGCACTTCACCGACATCCGGGAATGGCGCTACCTCTGATCGCTGTCGTCAGCCCCCGTTCCTTTCTCGCCAAAAACACCCGATCGATCCCCACCGCCCCCGACGGAGTTCCTCTCCCGTGCAGCCGTTCACGACCCACACCGGGAACGTCGCCCCCCTCGACCGTGCCAACGTCGATACCGACCAGATCATCCCCAAGCAGTTCCTGAAGCGGATCGAGCGCACCGGTTTCGGGCAGTTCCTCTTCTTCGACTGGCGTTTCCTCCCGGACGGATCCGCCGATCCGGCCTTCGAGCTCAATCAGCCGATCCGGCAGGGGGCAAGCATCCTCTTGGCCCGCCGCAACTTTGGCTGTGGCTCGAGCCGTGAACACGCCCCCTGGGCCCTTGACGACTATGGCTTCCGCGCGGTGATCGCCCCGACCTTCGCCGACATCTTCTTCAACAACTGTTTCCAGAACGGCATGCTGCCGGTGAAACTCGAGGAGGCCGACGTCGATGAACTGTTTCGTCGCGCTGCCGCCGCCGAGGCAACAGGCCATCCGTACCGGCTGACGGTCGACCTGCGGGCCTGCGAGGTGCGCGATGATGGCGGATTCACGCGGTCGTTCGCCGTCGATCCCTTCCGCCGTCACTGCCTGCTCGAGGGGCTCGACAACATCGGCCTGTCCCTCAAGCACGTCGACAAAATAGCGGTCTGGGAAGACACCCACGGCTTGGCCCCGCTGCAGGGCGGGGCGCTGCTGCAGGGCGGGGAGATTGGCTAACTCGCTGGGGATCACCGTGGATCGGCTCAAGACCAACGCGATATCAGCCCTCGTCTTGATCACCTGGCTGGCTGGTGCCGATGCCTGGGGGCAGACGACGACCCCGGCAGCGCCTCCGCCCCGCGCCACGATCGCTGCCACGGGGCGCGAGATGGAGTCGAAAGTCATCGTCGACGACTTCTCCGGGCCGCTGCGACTGGCGGCCTCTCCGACCGGCCAAACGCTCTACACGCTGCGTCTTGAAGCTCGCGACGTGGTCGGCATCGACCTTGCGGATCCAGCGAAGCGGTGGACGGCCGTGCCCACGATGCCGGGGGGCGATCCGAAGGCCTTGGGAGTCATCGACTCGAGCACGCTGGCGTTGGTCGTGCGCGAGAACGAGACTTGGTCGATCAGGGTTCACCGCCTGCCAGCGCCAGGCAGCCCCGGGGCCGCGGATTCGGTTCAGAGCGTCAAACTCGGTACATCGGCAGCCTCAGGCGCTGAGCCCCGAATCATCGTCAGCCCCGCCCGTGACTGGCTCGCCGTCACCGGCCTGCCCGCTCCGATGCCGAAGATCCTCCGGCTGACGATCACCGGGGCCCGGCTGGGAACCCCTTCGGAGCGCCGTTGCCCCCCCCTTGGCGATCGACCTGAGGCCGTGACGGTGGGGGCCGCCGGCGAATGGGGAGTGTTCCTGCCCGCGACGCCCGAAGCCGCCGGCAGTGGGAGCTTCTTCTCGTGGTTGTCCCCGAGTGGTGGCCAGCGACTGCTCCACACCGAAACCGGGCTCGAGCGGATCGTCGCCGCCGCTTGCTGCCGGGAAACAGGCCTGTTGTGGGCCCTTGCCCGCGGAGCGATCGGGGGCGGGGCAGAGGGACTGTGGCGTGTCGATGCAGCCTACGTTGCGGGGCGGCAGGTGACCCGGCCGGTGAGCATCGCGGAAGTCCCTGCTCCCACGGCGGTGGTCTGTCTCCCGAACGGGGAAGTGGCCGTCTCCCATGGCACCGAGACGTCACGGATTATTCGTTTCACGCCGCGGGCCGGCGGCACCAAGGAGCCGGACCGATGACCCCGACGCGCCGCCAAAAGATCGAGGCGATGCTCACCGACGATCCGGACGACATCTTCCTCCGCTACAGCCTGGCGCTGGAGTTGGAGAATGAAGGGGAGTGGCAAGCCGGGCTCGACATCCTCGAGATCCTTGCCCGCGGGACGCCTCCGTACGTGCCGGCGTTCCAGATGGCAGCCCAGCATCTGGTCAAGCACGATCGCCCCGACGAGGCCCGTGCCTGCCTCCGTGAGGGCATTGAGGCAGCACGGAGCCAGGGGATGTCGCATGCCGCCGCCGAGATGGCGGAGATGTTGATGGGCCTTGGCGCTGTTGGCGAAGGTTAAGCCGCCGAAAGCAAGCGTAATCCGCCGGAAGCAAGCGTAAGCCGCCGACGGCAAGCGTGATCCCCCGACGGCGGTCGTCCTGTCGGAAGGGCCCCGCGGGTCGTTCTCCTCACCCGGCAACCGTCTCGCACGGCGGCTCCGAAGCCTCCGTTCCACGGGTGATCACGAAGCCCATCTCCTCGATCATTCGGTAATCCGACTCGGGGAGTTGACCCTTGGTGGTGAGGTAGTCTCCCACGAACATCGAGTTGGCGGCGTAGAGGCCGAGCGGCTGGAGCGTGCCGAGATGGATCTCGCGGCCGCCGGCAATGCGGATCTCCGCCGACGGGTTGACCAACCGCATCATCGCCAATCCCCGGAGGCAATCCCGCGGCGTCAGCCGCGCGGTCCCTTCGAGCGGCGTGCCGTCGATGGCGTTGAGGAAGTTCAACGGAATCGACTCGACCCGCAGCGACCTCAATTCCATCGCCATGTCGACCAGATCAGCCCGGGTCTCACCCATCCCCATGATCCCTCCGCTGCACAACTGGAGGCCGGCGGAGCGGCAGGCCGCGAGCGTTGCCACCCGGTCGGCGTGCGTGTGGGTCGTGCAGACCTCCGGATAGAAGCGTTCGCTCGTGTTGAGGTTGTGGTTCACCTTGTCGACCCCCGCAGCGGCGAGGGCCTTGGCCTGGTCGGGGGTGAGGAGGCCGAGGCAGGCACAGATATTCAGGTCGTAGCGGGCCTTGATCTCCGGCACGATCCGGCACACCGCCTCGATCTCGCCCTTCGTGGGACCACGGGCCGAGATCACGATGCAGAACGTCTTCGACTGCCGCTCGGCGGCGAGGCGGGCCCCCTCGAGAAGCTTCGGCGCCGAGAGGAGGTTGTAGCGTGGGATCTCCGCATCGGAGACCTTCGACTGCGAACAGTACCCGCAGTCCTCCGGGCAGAGGCCACTCTTGGCATTCATGAGGAAGAACAGTTGCACCGTATTGCCGAAGTGGTGGTGACGAACACGCCACGCGGCGGAGAGCACGTCGAGCAATTCGACGTCGGCCGAATCGAGAACGGCCAGCGCCTCATCCGGGGCCACCTCTCCACCGGCCAGGACCCGGTCGGCAAGCGCCCCCCAGAAACTGGCCGGGCGCGTGGCGGCACCGACCGCCGGATAGGAGCAGGAGGAGGGAGCGTCCAAGGGGGTGCGCGACATGGAAACGGCCTCTGGGGATCGCGGGGGCGGGGAGCGTTTGGGGAGGGCTGATCCCTCGTCGTGAACGGCGAATGTATGCGAAGCGGCCTCCCCCCGCCAAACCTCCGGTCCGTGGGCCGGAGATCCCCGCCAATCCCCCCAGGCTTCCGTAGCGTCGGCGGAATCCACGGGGACGAGGGGGGCGGTGATGGCTCACCCCCGGTTTGGGGAAATCTTTCGCCTCGGCACATCCGATACATCTCGGACGACTGTCAACCGCAGCGCATCCAGAGGAAGCGTCAATCATGGTCCGGACACGAATCCCCGAAGCGTCACTCGTCGGGCTGCTCGCGGCGTTGGCCACCTTCTGTGCGCTCGAAGCCCGTGGTGGACAGCCCTATTCGATCGTGGGTCAATCGAGCCCAGCGACGGCCGCCACAGGGCGCCGGCCGATCGCGGAACGGATCAAGGCGGCCAACCGGCCGATCCGGATCGCGGCGGAGGAAGAACTCGCCCCCAATCAGGGGTTGATCCCGTCCCTCGATGATCCGACCACCGTCGAACGGGAATGGATTCCTGGCCCGGCCGTCGTGGAGTTTCCGACGGGAGGTCCCAACGAGATCGCCATTGACGAAACCCTCGCCATGGAAGAGCCGGGGGTGATGCCGCCGCCCGAATCGACTGCCATCGCCACCCATCCGACGACGGGGGACGACGCCGGCCTCGTCGATGAAGCGTCGACGATCGAAACCGACGCCTCCGCGACGATCACCGACGGAGACGAGTCGACGGGCGATTTCACGGAGGCATCCCCGACAAACACCGAGGGCTCGGTAGCGCCCCCCGATCGGCTCCCTGGGAGCGCCACGACTCGGCCCCAGGCCGCGCGGGCACCGTCCCCGCGGAGGACCGCCGCTCGAGTGACGCCCCAGCGCCGCGAAGCCCTCTTGGATCGGCTCCGGGCAGCCCTCGCCGACGTCCCGCGCCCTCTCGGCCTGATTCCCGCTTCCCCCAAGCAGAAGGCCGGATCCCGGCGGCCGCATACAGCCCCCACCGCCATCGCCCGCCGACCCGTTCCGGCGGCAAGCCTCCCCACGCCCCTCGCGGCCCTCCCCGCCACGACGACTCCCACCGACGAGCTGCCCCCTTCCACCAGCCTTGCGGAAACGCCACTGACGGAGGAAATGCCGGCCGACGGATCAGAAACCGGATCCGAAACCGCGGATGCCTTGGCGCTTGCCGACCACGGTTCGACGACCGAACCGACCGCCGCCGAGGATGCCCCGGCTGTCCTCGATTCGGATTCGCCGCCGAAGACTCCAGACGCCACGGATCATCTCGTCGATATCGATGCCGCCGGCATCGGGGCTGATACCGCTGAAGCCTGCCCGGCCGCGCTCGCATCCGAGCCGGAGGCATCCAACGAGGTAGCGGCCTCCGCTGATTCCGTCGCCGCGCTCAACGGAGCGACGGAGACGATCGACTCGCCTGCCTCGCCTGCAATCGCGGCGGCCGATCTCGCCACGCCTGCCGCCGCGGATCTGACCGCAACGCCGGCCCCCCAGCAGTCCGGCACCACGCAGCACGCTCAAAGCCGCCGCCACGGTGGCAGCCAGCGGCCGGGTGCGTCACACTCCCCCCAGCAGCCGATGACGCCGCTCGATCGGTTGCAGGCGCGGCTTGAACAGATGCCGAGGGCGCTCGGTCTCGTACCGGCTCCGCGCCCGTCGATGCACGCCAACCATGGCACGCAACGTCGCGCCGCCTCGCCCGCACCTGCCGCCGCGACCCGCTCGAGCGTGGCCGCGGAATCCAGCCCCGCGGCCACCGTACCCACAGATCCTGCCCCGGCCGATCACGACTCCGTCGCCATCGACGAGGCTGGCGAGGCACCGGATGCCCCCACGACGACCGAGGGCGACGTCGCTCTCGATTCGCCGGAAGCGCAGGGGACGTTCGGCGACCAGGGCTCATCGGAGCCGACCGTTCCGACGCCCGACGAATCCACGCTCGTCACCGATGCCGGAATCACCGAGGACCCCCTCGCGGTCGTCGACCGATCAGGGGAGGCGACGCCAGCGACCCCTGCCACCGACGCCAAGTCGATCGAAAAGGGGGTCGACGCTGTCAGAGCCCCCGCATCCCCTGACGAGCCGGCACTGGTGGCAACCGCCGTCGAGAAGTCGGCGATGCCGGCGCCTGCGGCCGGTTCGATACCTGCAGCCGTGATGCCGAGCGCCGCCGTGGCCAAGCAGCCCGCGACCCGTCACCCCTCCCGCCAGCCGGCAGCGCCGGGTGTCCGCCGCCCGATCCGTGATGCGCTCGGCACGGCCCTTGCGAACATGCCGCGTCCGTTCGGGCTCCTCCCCGAGCCTGAGGTGGCCACCCGTCGCCCTGCTGCCAGTCCGGCCCAGGGCCCGGCGGCTCCCCGGGCCCTAGCCACCAAGTCGATCGGAACACGGCCACTCGACACCGGCACCAAGGCCCAGCCAGACAATTCCCTGGCGATCGTCGCCGCTCCGCCTGCACTCCCGCAGTCCGCTGACGACGGCACGACGCTCACGTCCGGGAACCATGCCGAGGAACATGCCGAGGACGCGGAGATGCCCACCGCGATCGCCGACAGCGCGACCGAGCCGGCACCGCTGGACGTCGATCGGCCGGAGGGTGCCTCGGAAGCCGAGGCTCTTGAGGCGTCGCCGGCCAGCGTCGAGGTGACGGTGGACTGCCCGGAGGAATCGACCACCCTCGGGGAACGGGTCACGCTCCACCTCACGATCCGGAACACCGGCACCGCTCCGGTCAGCTCGGTGACCCCGGTGGTCCACTTCGGGACAGGGCTTGAACCGCTCGGCATCCGGGGGCGCAACGGCCACTTCTCCGCCGATGGCTCGGTGATGTTCGACCGGCTCGCCGAGCTTCCCGCTGGCGCGAGCGTGGAACTTGAGATCGTCGCCGTCTGCACCGGGACCGGGACGATTCCCTACCGGGGCGTGGCGTGGTGCGGTGAGGGCGAGAATCGCGAGATCGTGCCCGCTGACGACTCCGTCACGGTGACTCCGTCGGCGATGGCAGCCGAGCCGACGAGCGTCAGGCATCGCTGAATCATCTCCCTCGATCCTGTCGCCGACGGCAACTCAGGCCCAAGGCCCACCGATCAGCCGACGAGCCCGAGGGGGAAGGGGGAAAGGTTTTCCAAGCCGGCAGCGGTGACGAGGTAGTCGTTCTCGATCCGGATGCCGACGCCGAGATCGGGGCCGTAGAGCGCGGGCTCGACCGCGATCACGTCCCCCTCCTCGAGGGTGTCGTCCCAGGAGGGGTTGAGGTGGGGCGTCTCGTGGACGAACAGCCCGATGCCATGGCCGAGATGGCTGTTCCAGGATCCGAGCGACGGCACACCGTTGAGCCAGGCGTGAACCTCGGCGTAAATGTCGCGACAACGGACGCCGGGCCGCCCCATCCGTTCGACGATCCCGAATGCCTCGCAGACCCGCTCGCACGCCGCCGTCTGGGCATCGGTCGGCCGCCGATCGACCGACACGGTCCGGGCGTTGTCCGAGAAATAGCCCCGATAGGCAGGGCCGAGATCGAGGATGTAGAGTTCGCCGGCACGGGCACCGCGGGCCCGTGGAGAGCCTCCCCGCACGCCCGAGGCGTAGTCGTTCCCCGTATCGGTAAGCATTTCACCGCAAGCCTCGACCGCCGCCCCCTGGAGTGCCGAGAAGACGGCCAACTCGCTCACCCCCGGCTCGATCATCGCGCGGGCCGTGCGGTACATCGCGCCAGTGGCGTTGATCGCCCGGCGGAGGAGGCCGAGCTCATCGGCGTCCTTGCGGCGGCGGAGATCCCAGAGGACCGGATCGACATCGATCAATTCGGCGCCAGGGAACAGGCGGGTGACATGGGGACAGCAGGCCGAGAACTCGACGGCAACGCGCCCTGGCGCCGCTTGGCCCGCGAGCCAATCGGCGAGCACGGCCGCCGACGCCTGTCGCTGGTCGAGCCGGAGCGTCGATCGCCACTTGCTTTCGTAGGTGCGAACATCGTCGGCCGCGGCGGCATCGACGACCTTGTCGGGACAGACGAGGAGCAGGTTCCCCGCTCCGTCGATCGCCGCCAACGGGGCCCTGGCCCAGCGGTAGTCCCACCGGTGGCCGGTGAGGTATTGCACGTGCTCGGGGGAGGTGAGGACGACGAGGTCGGGGGCCGGACCGGCGAGGCATTCGCGAAGTCGGCGCTGCCGCACCAGGCAAGTGTCGAAATCGAGAAGGGGGACACCGTTCATGGGGGCCTCGCGAAAGGGACGGGCGGACAGTCAGGAAACCATCGGCGCCCGCTGTGCGGCCGCCGGATCCCCACTCAGGTGAGGCGGGACAGGAGCGTCGGATCGAAGGGGGGGAAGTGGGGATCGAGCTTCTCGAGGGTCTCGCGGACGAGTCGGGCTACGACGAGGTTGCGATACCACTTCTTGTTGGCCGGCACGATGTGCCAGGGTGCTTCAGGCGTGCTGCACTTCGTGATCGCCTCCTCGTAGGCGGCGGTGAAGTCGTCCCACAGGAGCCGGTCATCGAGATCGGCGGGCCCCAGCTTCCACTGCTTCGTCGGATCCTTGAGACGATCCTGAAGACGTTCTCGCTGTTCCTCGCGACTGATGTGGAGGAAACACTTCACGAACACGATCCGCCCCTCGTGAAGGAGTTTCTCGAAGGCGTTGATCTGTGCAAACCGTTCCTTCCACACCTCCTTTGACACGAGCTTCCGCACGCGGACGACAACCACGTCCTCGTAGTGGGAACGGTTGAAGATCCCGATCTTCCCGTGGGGCGGCACCTTGGCATGCACGCGCCACAGGAAATCGTGCGACAACTCCAGGGCGCTGGGAGCCTTGAAGCTCTCCACCTCGAGGCACTGCGGGCTGATCCCGCCGGAGAGCATGCGGATCGTGCCGTCTTTCCCCGAGGTGTCGATCCCCTGGAGAACGACGACCACGGCACGCTGCGATTCCGCGAACAACCGGTAGGCGAGTTCGTCGAGCTTCGCGCAGTGCACGCGGGTCTCGGCCTCGGCCTGCTCCCTTTCGAGACCCTCGTTGTAGCTAGGGTCGAAGTCTTCGAGGCGGCACTTCGTACCGGGGGCGAGTTGAACGGGCTGTGGCATGGAAGGGGATGCTGGTCGGGGAATCCGACGGCACCCGGCCGGGCGGCGCGGATGACGACAGCATCAGGGCAAACACGCCTGCCGTCGCGGCGGGAAGTCTACCTGCTGGCCGACAAAGCCTTCCATGGCCCCCCTGGAGGCGACAGGCTTCAGCCCTGCGGGCCGGCAAAGAACGTCGCCCGGGAAGACAGGGCCCGCTGACGCCGGCGAAGACGCGGAGCGGAGATCATTCCGCCGCCGAATGATCGGGCGTCCCCCGTGTCGTCGCTGGCATCAAGGAGGCCCACGGCCTCCATCTCCTCCCAGCCGAGCCGCTCCGCCTCCGGAGCGGAGAGCACATCGGCGATCGGGCAGACACCGGTGGCGCGAACGGTGCACGGATCGTCGCCGACCATGACGACGAAGGTCGATCCATGGAGAGCGCCGGGACGGCTGGAGACGTTCGGCTGGATGGCTGGCATGGGGAGGTCTCCCGTGGGAGGAGGGCTGCGTCACCGGCACCCGGCCGGCGTGAGAAAAGGAATCTGCAAACGGCGCGCCGTTCGTCTCGAGGTCTCCAAACCCCGTTTCGAACCGCCAAAATCCCCCCAGACTTCCCCCCCCGTTGCCGCCGACACCCCTCCGCTGCAATTCCTGCAACGGACAGGCGATCTGCGGCTCCCAGGAAAGCTGGGAGACCTGCAATTTCTTCCATCGTCGCGCCGTAACGGAGTGCTTGAGGCTGGGAAGGGGAGGGGCGAAGGTACCGCCCTGGCAAACCTTAACGGGCTCCAAGACGCAACGCCTCACCGTCGAAAGGGGGCTTGTGGGTCAGGCGTCGGGCGCCGCGTGATCCACTCGGGCAAACCCGTCGTCAGGGCCATCGCCGAGGCCATCGGGCTGATCTCCCCCGGCTGCGGCCGGCGGCCGTGTCCGCATTTGGTCGCGGAGGGCGGCGGCGCGTTCGTAATCCTCGTCCCGGACCGCGGCGGCCAGTTGCTCCTCGAGCGTCTGCCCCACCTCGTACTTCTTCCGGACACTCTCGCGCATCTGCTCGAGGCGACGGACCAACTCGTCGTCGGAGAACTGCTCCGCTGCGTCATAGCGGGCGAACAGGTCCCGGAATTGATCGAGCCCGACGTTGATCTCCTTGATCGCCGAAGCCGCCCCGTTCTCCTCGAGCGTTGCCAACGCCGTCGCTTGGACGCGGTGAAAGAGGACGAATGGACGATATTGCTCGTGCGAGAGCGTCCATTCCTCGTCGGGCGAATGCTCGCGGACGAAGTCCATGAACGCCAGGCTGTGATCGGCGTCGCGCGCGGCCCGACGGTATTCCCGCAGCGACAACCAGCAGATCCGGCGATGGTAGTACTGGACAAACTCTCGGTCGGCCTCGGCACACTGCTCCTTCGTGAGCCGGAAGCGCTCGCCGGTCCGCACCGCCTCCCCGACGAGGTAATCGAAATAGGTCTCGGCGCCGTTGGGGTGGAGTCCGTCGGGGCGAAGGTCGGTCTCCATCTGGAGCAGACCCATGTCGACCCGCATCTGGATGACGTCGCGCCCGTTCCTGGCTTTGACGAGCCGAGCGCTGACTTCTCCGTGCTGAAACTCCCATCCCTTGAGGAGCGAATCGATGTCGCGGGCACCAGCCATGGAGATTCACCTCGGATTCGGTTGACGCCCTTTCAAGATCGCCCTCGCGGCGCTCCGGCAGGCGTTTCCAGAGGCTCGATTATAGCATCGTCGCCAACCGGCCCGGATGGGCCCCGGGGAGAGCGACTCAATCGGCCGGCCGACGGCGGAGCGACTTCGTCTCGCCCCGGTGCCGTTTGCCGGCCAGTCTCCGGGCCACGGCCGACTTCGGCACCTTCGTGCGCCGCCGGACAACCGGCGGACGCAGCGCCCGTTCGACGAGCGCGGACAGTTTCGCGAGGCAGTCGGAGATGTTCTGCGGTTGATCGCGGAAGCGTTGGCCGGTGATCACGAGGTGTCCCTCATGGGTCAGTCGCGAGGCCACCAGCGCCATCAACCGCCGTCGGACCGGGTCGGGCAGGGCAGGGGAGTTGCGCACGTCGTAGCGGAGCACCGCCTTGCTGCTGGTGCGGTTGACGTTCTGCCCCCCGGGCCCACCGCTGCGCACGAAATGCCACGACAATTCATGCGCGGGGATGACCACCGCGCCGTCGCCGACCCTGATTTCCTTCTCGCGTGCCATCTGCGGTAGCCTTGTCCCCAAGGATCGCTCGGTTCCGGGATCGCTTGGTCCGGGGTCATGTGGTGTACGCGATTCTCCCCAGACCGGAAAGGTCCCGGCCAGCGCGTTGCCCGTCGTCGTCACCCCTCCACCGCAGAGTCGCCCATGGTCCGGTCCACGGCCATCCTCTTCGTCGTCATCGCCCTCGTCACTCCATCATCGCCACTGCCTGCGGCCGAACCGGCCCCGGCGGCCGATCTATCGACCCGCAAGGGGGAGGATTGGGGAACGTTCCTCGGCCCCTCCGGCACCGGTTCGAGCAGCCTGGTCGGGATCGCGTCCCCTTGGGAGGCCAGTGGCCCGAGGGTGGTGTGGCAGGCGGCGATCGGGGAAGGGTATTGCGCTCCGGCCGTCGCAGGGGGCCGGGCGTTCCTCTTTGACCGCGTTGCGAACCGCCTTCGCCTCCGGGCCGTCGAAGCCGAGACGGGCCGTCCGCTGTGGGAAGCCGGTCGCGAGGTCGTCTACACCGACTCCTTCGGATACGACGGCGGCCCGCGAGCCCAGCCTGTCGTGGCCGGCGACCGCGTCCTCACCTTCGGGCCGGACGGGAGGCTCGAGTGCCGGGCCATCATCGATGGCAGTCTCCTCTGGGAGGTCGACACCTCGGCCACCTACCACGTCGTCCAGAACTTCTTCGGCGTCGGCACCGCCCCGCTCGTCGCCGGACCGCTGCGCGTCGGCGCGGAGGAGCGGACACTCGTCGTCGTTCAGGTGGGGGGAAGCCGAGAGGGGGCAAACCCGGCGGCTCCGGAACGCCTCGATCTGGTGAAGGGGCTCGACAGCGGCCTGGTGGCCTTCGACGTCGGCTCAGGCGCCGAGGTGTGGCGGGCCACGAACCAACTCGCCAGCTACAGCGTGCCGGTGCTTGCGACGATCGGCGGCCGGCCGCTGATCCTTGCCTGGATGCGCGACGAACTCGTGGCGGTCGAGCCGGCGACCGGCAAGCTCCTCGATCGCTTCCGGTGGCGGTCGGACGAACTGTTCAGCGTCGTCGCCGCAAGTCCGTTGGTATCCGGCGACCAGGTCCTCCTCTCCGAATGCTACGGCCCCGGCAGCGTCCTGCTCGCCCTGGAAAACGATACCTTCCGCGAAGTCCGTCGCGACAAGCCCGGTGCGCGGCCCCGACAGGCCCTCAAGACCCACTGGAACACTGCCGTCCGCCGCGATGGATACGTTTACGGCTCGAGCGGCCGCAACGCCGGCGACGCTCAGCTCGTGTGCGTCAACTGGAACACCGGCGTGGTCGGCTGGAGCGAGGGGGGGCTGGGACGATCGAGCGTCACGCTCGTCGACGACCACCTCCTCATCCTCGGCGAGTACGGCGACCTCGTCCTGGCGCGGGCGACGCCGGAAAAGTACGAGGAGGTATCGCGCGTCCGCCCCCTCGATGCTGCCAGCGGCCGCGAGCTCCTCGCGCCGCCATGCTGGGCGGCACCGGTGGTCGCCCGGGGCTTGGTGTTCGTCCGCGGCACCGGTCGCGTGGTCTGTCTCGACCTCATGCCGACACGCTGACGCCTGAGGCGATGAACGGCTGTCCCGCCCTCCTCGGAACGCCCCCCCGCGCGCTGTCAACCCCGGATACCTCGCTGTTGAAAGGTGGTCGGCGGAGCGAGTGCAGGCGGATGGAGCGAGTCCCACCGACTTCTCTTGCCTGCCTGCGAGGGGGTGTCCCATACTTCCGCCACTGACAGTGATTCGCCGTCGCGGCAACGCCCGTGTTCACCGGTTGGCAGGAGACCGATCCGACCCATGTCCGAGCCCATGCCCCGCGTTTCGCGTCCGCAGATGTCGATCAGCCAGCTGACCACCTACCGCTGGGATCTGCCTGTCGAACTCGAGCACCTTGCCTACCACGGCTTCGACGCGATCTCGTTGTGGCGAACGAAGGTTTCGGATGTCGGGATCGACGCGGCGCGGCAGCTTCTCGATCGCTCCGGGATCCGTGTCTCGAGCCTCCAGTGGGCCGGCGGGTTCACCGGGAGCGACGGGCGGACGTTCCGCGAGAGCGTCGATGATGCCGCGGAGGCGATCACGACCGCCGAGCGGGTCGGCGCCGCGGTGCTCGTCGTCCACACCGGCTGCCGTGGCGGCCACACCCTCGGCCACGCCCGCCGGCTTCTCCAGGAATCGCTCGAGATCCTCGGCCCCCTCGCCAGCAACCGGGGCGTGACCCTCGCGCTCGAGCCCCATCACCCCGCGGCCGCCGCGGGCTGCGGCTTCATGCCCAGGCTCACCCAGGCCCTGGAATGGGTCGATCGCTTCGACCACCCGGCGGTGCAATTGGCCCTCGATCTGTGGCAGTTCGGCCACGATGCGACCCTTCCAGGCCTCCTCCCCGATCTCGTCAAGCGTCTTGCCCTGGTCAAGCTGGCCGATCGGATCGGGCCCCCCTCGTCTGACCGGGAGCGTCTCCCCCCGGGGGCTGGCCAGCTCCCTCTCGAGGAACTCGTGGGCGAACTGCACACTGCGGGGTATCGGGGTGACTTCGAGTTCGAGATCGTCGGCGAGGCGGTCGAGGGGCTCGGCTACGATTCGGCCCTCCGGCAGCTCCGCCGGGTGACGGATGGATGGACGCGGCCGGTGCGCCGCCCGATCCAGCGGGAAGTCGTCCGCGTCGCCAGCCCCGTCAGACGCTGACGGCGAGGCCGCCTCAGCGCTCCCCCGGCATCCGCAGATCCCAGGCCTCGACCCATTCGACCTCCCCCGGCTCCATGCCGAAGTCCTCCCTGAGGCGGCGGTCGAAGTCTTCCATATGAGCGGCGCCGTAGAAGATGGCCATCCGCTTCTTTCCCTTGCCGATCTGTTCCGAGAGCACCTCGAGGGCAGCGCCGTTGCGGTCGGTGATCAGGCTCGATCCCTCTTCGCCACCGAAGGCCGCGGTGAGGACCTCCATGTCGGTGAACTGCTCGGCCATGATCCGGCGGAGCCGGACTTCACGGTTCTTCCCGAAGAACAGTCCCCAGAGGTCGCCGATCCCCAACTCGGGGCCGGTCGGCTTTCCCCGTTCGGCACGCTCGACTCCTTCGGCCATGAGCCGGCTGAACATCGTCCACCACGATTCGCCGCGCTTCTGCATCGCCGCATCGAACTCCTTCGGCGACATGTCGGCATGGACGAAGTTCTCCGCGGAATAGTCGATCTGGTCGAGTTGAAACTCGAGCCCCAGCATCTTCGTCATGCCGTGCTGGGCATTGCCGATCGCCCCGGAGGCCTTCCGCCCCGGCTTCGGGATCCGGGCGTTGTCGGGGGCGACGAGCTCATAGAGGACAGCGTCGTACTCCTCGAAGAGCCGGTCGAGGGTTTCGTAGTATCCCTTCCCTCCGAGATGGACGGCTCCGACGAGGTCGACCTCGACGGGCGTCCGGCGGCCAGCGGCCCGGGCCGAGGCTTCAGTCTCCCGGTAATGGACGATCGACGTGTCGAGCGACGCAGGCCGACCCTTGGCGTCGCGTGAGAGGCGGAGGAACTCGACCTCGTCGGTCGGGCCGTCCTCTCGCTCGGCGATCGCCCCCCCGGGCTGCCGGGCCGGCTCCGCGGCCCCCGACAGGGCCATGCCCCACCCTCCCCAAACCACCGCAACGAGCAGCCACCCGCACCGGCTTGCGGGCTTAAGGCAAAAATTTGTAGCCCGCGGGGGACGGCCCCCGTGCTGAGAGACCTCGAGGCAGGTCCGCATCGCTCTTCTCCCTGAAAACATCGGGAATCCGCGGGAATCGGCCGCAGTCCGGGGCCGCGCAGGGCGGTTCCTGCAGGATACCCGAGGTTGCCGCGGCTGCCAGCCTTTCTTCCTCCGGGACCGTTGCGACCCCCCGATTCGTCAGGGTCTGCCAAGTTTCGTCAACTCGGATCCCCGGCACGACCGATACCAAATGAGCAATCCGCAATTGCGGAACAACGGCTCCTGCTCCCCAGGACACATAGCGATGGCCACACACCCCCGTGTCAAGCGCGTTACCGGTCTCGTCTCCAAGCTGGCGACTATCCTCGCCTTGGCGGCGCCGCTGGCCCCGGTCCCTCAGGCCCGTGGCGGAGACTGGATGCCGCTCCTGCCGGACCAGGACTTCTACGACTTCCAGCTCTTCGCCCCGCCCGACCTCCAGGAGTACGAGATGTACCCTGAGCCGAGCGAGGGGATCTTCTTCAGCTACGACCGCCTCGCCTACGGCATCACCGTGCCGCGGGTGACCGGGGTTGGCAGGACAGACACGGGTGGGTATCTCATCCCCACCCAGCCGATCTCGCCGCAGACGCTCGTCCAGCTCAACAACGGCAACATCCAGGCCGGAGCGCAGGCCGGCGGGGGGTCGGGGCAAGGGCAGGGGGGAAGCATCATCGGCGGGATCTACATCTTCGGTGGCGATCCGATGCAGCTCGACCTCAACACGAGCTGGATGCGGACGAAGATTGCCTGGGGCAACCGCTTCGAAGGCGGCTGGATCTACGACAACCGCGGCGTGCTCCTCTCCTATACCGATATGGGGAGCCAATCGCAGAGCTTCCAGACCAACAGTGAGTTCGCGGCCTCGTCGCCGACGCAGACCTTCACCCAGGAGACCGCCTCCGGCACCGGCACGACCGGCGGCATCGGCCAGGCGATCGTGACGACAACGATCACCTCGACGAGCCCGCCTCCTGATCACCTCATCTCCCAGAAGCTCACTCAGAACAACAACACGGAGATCCAGAGCGGTGGCGTGGCGATGATGGTCCGCCGCGAGCTCGGCCGGCGGGGAAGCGGTACGAATGCCACCTTCACCTTCGGCCCGCGGTACGTCCAGGTCGCCGACCGCTTCAACATCGGCTACGAGAGCAACCAGTACGCCTTCAACAACAGCAGCACTGGCGGCGGTGGCGGCGGCAACCAGGGTGGCGGCGCCAACCAGGGCGGCGGCGCCAACCAGGGCGGCGGCGCCAACCAGGGCGGCGCTAACCAGGGCGGTGGCGCTAACCAGGGCGGCGGCAACAACCAGGGTGGCGGCAACAATCAAGGGGGCGGCGGCCTCAACGGCGGCGGCCAGTTCGGTGGCGCCAACGGCAACCAAAGCATCATCTATGACTCGGGCCCGGCCGGCAATGTTCTCGGGATCACCGGTGTCGACACCCTCACCGGCCAAGGTATCGGCACCCCGCTCCAGACCGGGGCGTGGAACACGAACACCTACAACAACATGGTGGGGCCGGAGTTCGGCATGCTGTTCGAGAGCAACTATGGCCGCTTCACCTTCACAAGTGGGCTGAAGTTCACCGCCGCCTTCAACTGGCAGAACAACCTCTACCAGGGCTCGAACTTCCCCGAAGGGATCGGGGCCGACTACCTCCGGGCGACGTTCACGCCGTCGACGACCTACACCTCCGACGGGACCAACACTGGCGCCCCGCAGACGATCGCCGGACCGCCGCTGTTCCTCCAGGTCTACGGGGTCGGCCAGAGCAACACCACCAACGCCGCCAGCCACCAGTTTGTCTTCTCGCCGATCGGGGAATGGCGGTTCGGTGGGCAGTACAAGGTCAGCCAGGCAATCAACCTCCGGGCCGGCTACACCGGCATGTGGCTGGGGAGCATCGCTCGCGCCTCGACCAACACCGGCTACGTCAGTTCCCGCCGGCCGGTGCAGTACGCCGAGCCGCAGGATGCGAGCCAGCCGGCGAGCCTCCAGAACCCGTGGGTCGTGAAGACCTCGACGCCGACCGGGGCCGACGGCACGCAGGTCAGCCCGACCTACAACCGGATTGGACCGGTGGTCGGGGGCCAGGAATACGTGTTCGTCAACGGCGTCGACTTCGGCGTCGAAGTGAAGTACTGATCGGAACGGCGGCGAGGGTCAACCGCCCTCGCCGCACCGAGATCACGGTGGTCATCGCCGTTGGCATTCGCTGGGGAGCGATGCCAACGGCGATCCCGTTTTCCATCGCCCTGTTTCAGGATCCCGTTGCGTGGCGGCGGCGATCAGGGGCGATCAGGGACGATCAAAGCCGACGCCGATCCATCCGGCGGTCGCCCCCCGCGTCTGCGAGAGCGTCTCGAGCCGGTCGGCGAGCGGCTGCCAGAGCCGTTCCCGTGCCGCGGTGGCGATGCCCGGCGGCAACTCGGCCGGCAGCCCCGCGGCATCGACTTGGACGAATCCCAGCAGGCCGTCCATCCAGGGGAGCTCCTGCCCCTCCAAAGGCATGCCGACGACGCCGACGACGAGGTAGCACTGCCGGACCTGGAGCACGGCCCCGCGGATCTCCACCAGGGCCCCGACCGGCACACTCCGCCGGCACTCGACCGACACCACCCGACGGAGCATCAGGTTGGCCGTCGGCCCGACCCCTCGGGTGCCGGCCGCGTAAGCAGCCTCGAGCGCGAAGCGGAGGAGGCTCCCGGCGTAGAGCGTGCCGTGGTGATTGGCGTCGGCCGGGAGGACGAGGCGGTGGCTGATGGTTTCCAAGGGACCCTGCATAGGGCCTTTTATAGCAGGGCGGGGGAGTGACGCCACCGCTGCCCGCCCCCGCCGGGATCAACCCGATCCGCGCGACCTCACCAACCCGACACGGCGGCTCCGCGCGGGGCAGCCTGCCGGGAAAATCCCGGGTCGATCTTCGCCATTTCCTCCCGCATCACGGAGACCGTCCTCCGAATCTGATCGGGGGTGTGCTTGGAGGTGATGAAGAAGCGGAGGCGGGCCGCCCGCTCCTCGACCGCCGGATAAAGGATCGGCTGGACGCTGATCCCGCGGGCGAACATGGCCCGCGACAGCTTGAGGCTGTTGATCGAGTTGCCGAGGATCACCGGGATGATGGCAGTCCCGCCGGCCGATCCGGTGTCAAAACCGGCTTCCTTGGCAAGCTGGAGGAAGAGCCGGGAGTTGGCGAGGAGCTTCGTCACCCGGTCTGGCTGACGCTCGAGGAGCCGCAGCGCCCCCAAAGCCGCCCCGGCCGCCGCCGGCGGGAGTCCGACGGAGTACACGAAGCCCGGCACGGTGTACTTCAGCCAGCGGACGAGCGACTTCGACCCGGCGATGTAGCCACCGCAGCTGCCAAACGCCTTCGAGAGCGTTCCCATCCACAGATCGACGTCGGCAGGATCGACATCGAACTGCTCGCTCATTCCCCGGCCGCGGGCCCCCATGACGCCGATCGAGTGGGCCTCATCGACCATGATGAGCGCCTTGTGCTTCTTCGCCAACGCCACGAACCGCGGCACGTCGGAGAAATCGCCGTCCATGCTGTACACCCCCTCGATGACGACGAGCACGCGGCGGTACTGGCCGCGCACCTGCCGGAGGAGCTGCTCGGCAGCCTCGAAGTCGTTGTGGGGGAAGGGACGGCGACGGGCCCCGGAGAGGATGGCTCCCTGAAGGAGACTGTTGTGGGAGAGCGCATCGTGGAGGATGAGGTCTCCCGGGCCGACGACATGGCCGATGACCGTCTCGTTGGTGGCATGACCGCCGACGAAGGTGATCGAGTCTTCCGTGCCGATGAAGCGGGCGATCGCCTGCTCGAGTTCCTTGTGAATGACCTTCTCGCCCGACACCAGACGGCTTGCCGACACGCTCGAGCCGTAGCGATCGAGCGCCGCCTTCGCGGCCGCCGTCACGTCGGGCTCGCCCGACATGCCGAGATAGTTGTAGGTCGCCCAGCTGATCATCTCCCGGCCGCCGATCTGCGTCCGGTCGTTGGTGAGCCCTTCGTGGACGCCGAAGTAGGGGTCCTCGAGGCCGGCGTCGCGAACGAGCTTGAAGTTCTGCTCGAGCGCCCGCACCTCGGGGAACTCGGCGATGTCCCACGCCTCGCGGGGGATCTCGTGGGTCACCGCGGTGACCGCCGGATGCTGCGGGCCGGTCCCGGCAGACAAGGCCGGGGCAGACCGGCCGGCGGCGGGGAGATTCGCTGCCGGCATGTGGTCGAGGATTGCCTCCACGACCTCGCGGCAGGTCTCGATCTGGGGGAGCACCTGCTCGGGGAAGCGGCCGCCGTAGGTCTCCTCGAGACCGGTGACGATCTCCATCCGCTCGAGCGAATCGAGCCCAAGCTCGACGATGTTGCTGTCGAGGGTGAGATTGCCGGCCCGCTCCTTGGCGATGCTGCGGACCTGGCTGAAGACCGCCTCGACGACCGATTCGGGGAGATCTCGCTGCGGACGGCCGGAGCGTGCCGACTCCCCGACGGGGCGCTGGCGGGCGAGGCGCGGAGACTCCGCACCTGGCCGCCCGGCCGTGGTGGCGGGGCGGGGGGCCTCGGTGACCGTCGAGCCGGCAATGCCCGGCTGCAGCCAGCTGATCTGCTGCTCGACCACCTCGAGCGTGCCGTCGAGGAACTGCCGCTTACAGGCATGACGCTGGATCTTGCCGCTCGACGTCTTCGGGACGCTGTTGGGACGAACGAGCACGATCCCCTCGAGGGCGATCTCGTGCTCGATGGCGAGTTGGCGGCGGATCTTGTCGAAGGCCTCGGTCATCTCTTCGCTGTCGCGTTTGCCACGCTCAAGTTCGGCGACGACGACGACGCGCTCACGCCCCTCGACGTCGACGGAGAAGGCAGCCACGGAGCCGGCGCGGACGAGCGACCCGGCCGTCTCGACCGTCTGCTCGATGTCCTGCGGGTAATGGTTGCGACCGCGGATGATGATCAGGTCCTTGAGCCGTCCGGTGACGAACAGTTCACCGTTGTCGAAGAACCCGAGATCCCCGGTCCGGAGGTAGGGGCCGGGATTGGGCTGCCAGGTCTTGAGCGACTGCCTCTCCGATCCGGCGTCGGGCCGGGCGAGCATGGCGCCGAACGTAGCCTGCGTCTCGTCGCCGCGGTTCCAGTAGCCCTGGGCCACGCTCGGCCCGCTCACCCAGATCTCGCCGATCATTCCCGGCGGCAGGGCTTCGTTCGTGTGTGGGTCGACGATCCGGACATCCTGGCCGTCGAGCTCACGACCGCTCCCGACGAGCCGCCGTGTCCCAGGGGCGAAACCGGTGCGGACGACCGCCGATCCGGTCTCGATCGATGTGGCGTCGAACGCGCGGATCACCGGCGGCTCGAACTTCATCCCGCCGGTCACCATGAGCGTGCTCTCGGCGAGGCCGTAGCAGGGGAAGAACGCCTCGCGGCGAAACCCACACGGCGCGAACGCCTCGGAGAAGGCATCGATCGTCTCGGGACGAACCGGCTCGGCGCCGTTGAAGGCCAGCGACCAGCTGGAGAGATCGAGCGAGCGGCGTTGCTCTGGCGTGATCTTCCGCACGCACAGCTCGTAGGCAAAGTTCGGCCCGCCGCTGATCGTGGCCCGGTATTTCGAGATCGCCTCGAGCCAGCGGAGCGGCTTTTGGAGGAACGCCACCGGCGACATGAGGACGTTGAACTTGCCGCCGTAGAGCGGCACGAGGATGCCGCCGATGAGCCCCATGTCATGGAAGCTCGGCAGCCAGAAAACCCCCGACTGCGACCGGGTGATCTCGAATGCCTGCATGATCCGCAGGGAGTTGTGGAGGAGGTTGGCGTGCGACAGCATCACCCCCTTCGGCGTCCCCGTCGACCCGCTGGTGTACTGGAGGAACGCCAGCGTCTCCCCGTCGATGTCGGGCCGTTCCCACCGCTCGGCCCAGTCGGACTCGAGCTCGGCATCGACCTTCCAGAGGATCTTCCCCAGGCTCGGCGCCGCGGCCCGCAGGCCATCGAAGCGATCGAGGACATCGCGGGTCGTGAGGGCGACGGAGGCATCGGCGTCGCGGGCGATCGCCTCGATCCGCTCAACCGACCGATTCTTACGCGGCGGGTAGGCCGGAACCGCAATCGCGCCGCCGTACAAGCAGCCGAGAAACGCCGCGATGAAGTCGAGGCCCGACGGAAAAAGAAGGAGGACTCGCTTCCCGGTCATTCCCGAAGCCTGGAGCCAGGCGCCGAGCGTCCGGGCCTTCCGATCGAGCTCGGCGTAGGTGATGTTGAGCTCGTCTTGCTCGCCGTCGACGAGGAACGTGAACGCCCGGTCGTGGGGGCGGTAAGCCGACCGTTGCCGCAGGAGGTCGACGATCGTTTCGGCGAACGACGCTTCGGTGTTGGGATTGGGATTCACGTGCCGTGGGACCTCCGCCCACCTACTGTCCTTGAGGGACTCACCGGCGCGGCGCCTGGAGGCAGCCGGCACGGCGACCGTGCTTTGGAAACCCGGGATTCCCCCCGGGACTCATGGGATTTCGGCAGGTTTCCGGGACCAGCACCAGAGTCTACCCGTGGGTGCCAGACAACCGGAAGTTCCGGACCACCGGGAGCTTCCGGACGGTGTTCCGCCGGCCCCGCGACCGACAGTTCTTCACCAGTCGGCAAGGGGGAAGGTCAAAGCGTCCCTGTTCCGGGGGCCGCGCAAACTCTGCGGCCCCGTGGCCCCACCCACCCGGGGAGTCTGCGGCTTGGTCCAGCCCCGGCAGCGACCGTCGGACCGCGTCTGGAGCGAGCAGCAACCGCTCAGGAAGCCCAAGTTCGGCCGCTGGCAGATTCGACGCGCGGTCCGAACTTACCGGTCAATCCGCCAATGACGTCCCAACGATCGTGCCGACGGACTTCGATGTCCCCCTGAAGGTTGACACGCACCAAACAGGTGTCCGTAAGCCCGGCACGTCGGAGGGCCTCTGGAGATACCTCATCCGGCTCGAGGAGGCTCATCAGCGCCCGGCCGTTCATCTCGATGTACTTCGCCGCCATGGTGATTTTCCCGGTTGCGGAACGGTTTGGGGGGATCGTCGGGGTGCGGGTTCAGCCACCGAACCGGGCATGGAACTCGCTCTCCAACCGAATCAGGCCGGCGGGGGGAATCTCCTCGGCGCGGGCGTCAGGCCCGAGGCCGAGGGTGGTGTAGATCGCCTCAACCCCTTCGCGAACACCCGATTCTCGCTTGCCCCCGGCAATCCGCACAAGGACTCCGCGGAGCAGCTTGCGACGGTGGCAGAAGAGATCGCGGATGAAGCGATGGAACCGTGCCGGATCGGGGATCGTCGCGCGGCGCTGGGCATCGACGACGATCCGCACGATCGCGGAATCGACCTTCGGCCGCGGCCAGAAAACGCTCGGCGGGAGGATGCGGACGATCTCCGCGTCGGCCTGGGACCCGATCCAGACCGAGAGCGCGTTGTAGCTGGAGTCGCCGGCATGGGCCGACATCCGCTCCGCCATCTCGCGCTGCACCGTAACCGTGGCCGATGCGAACGGACGGGGAAGGGCGAGGAGGTTCGAGATCACCGGCGTGGCGACACAGTAGGGAAGATTGGCGACCAGCCGCAGGGCCCCTCCCGGGGAGGCTGCGAGGGCAGCATCAACGGCCGCGAGGAGCGCCGGCGCCATCACGTGCTTCGAAGCCAGCGCGTCTCCCTCGACGAGCTCGACATTGTCGGCCTCGATGAGACGATCGCGGGCCAATTGGGCGAGCCGGGGGTCGATCTCGGCGGTGACGACGCGCCCCGCCGCCGCAGCCAGACGCTCGGTGAGCACACCGGTGCCGCACCCCACTTCGAGGACGACATCCGCCGGCCCGATCCCCGCCTCGCGGACGACGACATCGACGAGATTGAGATCGACGAGGAAGTTCTGCCCCTTCGATGCGTCGATCCCGAACCCCACCTGCTCGAACAACCGCTTCAGATAGGCCGTCGTCTGTCGGGAGGCGCGGGTCATCGGCGCGGCAGGGGGGGCCTCCGGTGGCTTCGACCAAGCAGGGCCGCCCTCGGGCCGCCCCCGTGGGCCATCACGGCGGCTCATGGGGCCCCTTCCAACCAGCGGGCTACATACTTAGCCACGAGATCGGTCTCGAGGTTGACGCTCCCACCGACCGCAAGCGCCCCCAAGGTGGTGACGGCGAGGGTGTGGGGGATGAGGGCGACGCTGAATCGTTCCGCCTCGACAGCGACAAGCGTCAGGCTGATGCCGTCGATCGCCACCGAGCCCTTGGAAGCCATCTGACGGAGGAGCGCTTGAGGTGCCGAGAACACACACGTCACCCAATCACCCGATTCATCGCGGGAGAGGAGCCTGCCGAGCCCATCGACGTGCCCGGTGACGAGGTGGCCACCGAGCCGGTCTGAAAGCCTCAGGGAGCGTTCCAGATTCACTCCCGCTCCGGGGGCGAGGCCCCCGAGGGTCGTCCGGGCGAGGGACTCCGGGCCGACTTGGAACGAGAGCCGCGGCCCGTCGACGGCCACCACCGAAAGACAGCAGCCGCTAACGCAGATGCTTGCCCCCAAAGGTGCGTCGGCGGCGACATCCCCCGCCTCGACGGTCAGCCGCACCCCCGGCGCCTCGACCCGCACGTCGCTGATCCGCCCGATGGTTTCCACGAGTCCGGTGAACATACGCCGATGATAGCAGGCGGCGGCGCCGCCGGGACGAATCGGACCCGAGAGACCGTGGCCAAGCCTGGCAGGGACCCGCGGGGGAGTCGGCCTTGCGTGCGGGGCCGCGGCGGGCACAATTGCCGATTCCGCCCCGGTCCGTTCCCCCCTCTCCTCCCCCCGATCAAGAAGGATTTCCATGTCAACGATTGTCGACGTCCATGCCCGCCAGATCCTCGACAGCCGCGGCAACCCCACCATCGAGGTCGACGTGGCGCTGGCCGACGGAGCTTTCGGGCGCGCCGCCGTGCCGTCGGGGGCCAGCACCGGTGCCCACGAGGCCTGGGAGAAGCGTGACGGTGACAAGGCCGTCTACCTCGGCAAGGGTGTTCTCGAAGCGGTCGAAAACGTCAACGCCCAGATCGCCGACGAACTCGAGGGCTGCGATGCCCTCGACCAGGCCGGGATTGACGAGCGGATGCTCGAACTCGACGGCACGCCGAACAAGAAGAATCTCGGCGCCAACGCGATCCTTGGGGTGTCGATGGCCGTCGCCCACGCCGCGGCGGAGCACTGCGGGATCCCCCTCTATCGCTACCTCGGCGGCGCCAGTGCCCGGATCCTCCCGGCACCGATGATGAATATCATCAACGGTGGCGCGCATGCCGACAATCCGCTCGATGTCCAGGAGTTCATGGTCATGCCCCTGGGCTTCGACACGTTCGACGACGCGCTCCGCGCCGGCGTCGAGACGTTCCACGCCCTCAAGAAAGTGCTCAAGGACAAGAAGCTCTCGACGGCCGTCGGTGACGAAGGCGGCTTCGCCCCCCACATCGGCACCTGTGCTGAGGCCCTCGAGGTGATCCTCGCGGCGATCACGGCCGCGGGCTACGAGCCGGGCAAGGAGATCGGGATCGCCCTCGACGTCGCCGCCACCGAGCTGTTCGACGCGAAGACCGGGACCTATACGATCGAAGGAAAGAAGCTCGACTCCGCCGGCATGGTCGACTTCTTCGCCAGCCTCGCCGGCCGCTATCCGATCATGTCGATCGAAGACGGCTGCTCGGAGGACGACTGGAAGGGCTGGAAGCTGATCAGCGAGAAGCTCGGATCGAAGGTGCAGTTGGTGGGCGACGATCTCTTCGTCACCAACTCCGAGCGGCTCGGCCGCGGCATCGCCGAGGGGATCGCCAACAGCATCCTCGTGAAGGTCAA
>Ga0164295_10000304_pt1 | contig 41757 bp, 39 predicted proteins | sample GEODES006metaG_FD_111798 | JGI IMG/M metagenome (GOLD analysis project Ga0164295, IMG submission 111798) | Oligotrophic lake water microbial communities from Sparkling Lake, Wisconsin, USA - GEODES006 metaG | ecosystem: Environmental > Aquatic > Freshwater > Lake | place: USA: Sparkling Lake...
GGCATGGAGCGACGGATCTACGGCCTCGAGAACGAGTACGGCGTCACCTGCACGCTTCGCGGTCAGCGTCGGCTCAGCCCTGATGAAGTCGCCCGGTATCTCTTCCGGCGAGTCGTTTCCTGGGGCAGGAGCTCGAATGTGTTCCTTGCGAATGGCTCACGGTTGTACCTCGACGTTGGATCGCACCCTGAGTACGCCACTGCCGAGTGTGACTCGATCCACGAACTGGTTGTGCACGATAAGGCAGGGGAGCGGATCCTTGAATCGCTGTTGACCGGCGCCGAAGAACGCCTTGCCGAAGAGGGAATCAACGGGGACATCTACCTCTTCAAGAACAACACGGATTCGGCGGGCAACTCATATGGATGCCACGAGAACTACCTGACCTCGCGTGTGGACGACTTCTCGCACTACGCCGATGCGCTCATTCCGTTCCTCGTGACCCGGCAGATCTATGCGGGCTCGGGCAAGGTGCTGCAGACGGCACGGGGTGCGAAGTTCTGTATCAGTCAGCGCGCCGAGCACATCTGGGAGGGGGTTTCGTCAGCCACCACCCGAAGTCGACCGATCATCAACACGAGGGATGAACCCCATGCTGATGCCGATCTGTATCGAAGACTCCATGTCATTGTCGGCGATTCGAACATGAGCGAGTACGCAACCTTCCTCAAGGTTGGAGCTACCTCAATACTCCTTCGGATGCTGGAGGAACCGAATGTCGTTCTCCGGGACATGTCCCTAGAGAACCCGATTCGGGCGATTCGGGAGATCAGCCACGACATCACGTGTACACGCAAAGTTCGGCTCGCCAACGGAAGGGAGGCGACAGCGCTCGAGATCCAGTCGGAGTACCTGACCCGTGCGCTGCGCTATGCAGAACGGAGAGATCTCTCACCTCTCGAGAAGCAGGCATTGATGATGTGGGAGCGAGCACTCACCCAGATCGAAGAGGACCCACTGGGGCAGACCCGCGAGGCCGACTGGGTCATCAAGCACAACCTTGTCGAGTCATATCGCGAGCGTCACGGTCTCGCTCTGACAGATCCTCGCGTGGCTCTTCTCGATCTCCAGTATCACGACATCCGACGGGACCGCGGAATCTTCTACAAACTCCAGCAGCGCGGGATGGTCGAGCGCACCTGTGACGACAACGAGATCGACGAAGCGATGGAAACGCCTCCCCAGACCACACGAGCACGGCTGCGCGGGGAGTTCATCCGCGTGGCGAAGGAACGCAAGCGCGACTACACCGTCGATTGGGTGCATCTGAAACTCAACGATCAAGCGCAGCGGACAGTGCTTTGCAAGGACCCCTTCCGTTCTCACGACGAACGCGTCGAGAGCCTCATCGCATCTCTCTAGGAACCATGGCCGCCACTGCTGACAAGTTCGAACGAATGATGAATCTCCTCGCCGCCCTGCTGAACGCAGAACGTCCGATCTCCGCCGAGCAGATACAACGACGGGTGGCAGGGTACGCGTCGGAGAAGGAGGCATTCCGGCGAACCTTCGAACGAGACAAGGACGAATTGCGCAGTCTCGGAGTACCCATCGAGGTCGGGCCGATCCCGGGTACCTTTCCCGAGACCGAGGGATACATCGTCGACAGGCGAACCTACGAACTCCCCGATCTTGATCTTGCTCCCGATGAGATCGCTGCGCTCCATCTGGCCCTCCAGGCTGTCAGCGTCGGAGGTCCGTCCATGGAGGAAGGCACCACGGCTGCTGCTCTCTGGCGGCTCGGCGGCGTTGCCGACGGAACACCAGTCGCCGAAGAGGACCACCTCGCCGAGATCCCAGTAGATGGCCGCCAGAGCATCCTGTTCCGCGCCGTGCTCGAGCGTCGTGTCTGCCGATTCTCCTACACGACCGCAGGGGCGTCCGCCGAGCGTGAGGTTGAGCCCTGGCGCGTCGGATACGAGCGCGGCCACTGGTATCTCACCGGTTTTGATCGCAACCGTGAAGCCACGCGAAATTTCCGACTCGACCGAATGGGTGTGGATATCAAGATCGGCGAACCGAACACGTTCATCGGTCCGGCTCCGGAGATTCCCGATACCGAGTACCGCCCCTGGGATGATGGCGGTCCCGAACAGGTCCTGGCTCTCGTGCGATTCGACTCGGATCAAGCCCTGTGGGCGCTCGAGGCGCTCGGGCCGGACACCCTCCGGGAAGTCGAGTCAGACGGTTCACATCTCTTCGAGGTTCCGGTCACTGCATGGGAGCCGTTCCGATCCTTCCTACTCAGCTTCCTCGATCACGCCGAGCTTCTCGAACCTCCTGAACTTCGGTCAGATCTCATGAGTTGGCTTCAGCGATACGCCGAAGAGGACAGCCGATGACGCAGAAGCTCACCGCCAGAGAGACTCTCGAACGGGCTCTTGCAATCGTTCCGTGGATCGCATCTCAGGGAGGGACTGCTTCGGTGGATGAGGTGTGCCGACGATTCGATCTCGATGTCGACCAACTCAGTAGCTGCCTCTCCACCGTATCGATGGTGGGCGTCTATCCGTACACACCGGATGCGCTTCTCGAGGCATTCGTGGAACCAGATCACGTCTACGTCAACCTTCCGGAGTATTTCCGCCGGCCTCTTCGTCTCACACCCACGCAGACGTTCGGACTCATAGCGGCCGGTCGGGCACTTCTCTCCGTGCCCGGTGCCGATACTGACGGACCACTGGCAAGAGCGCTCACGAAGATCATTTCGATCAGCGGGGCCGAGACTGCGGTGGCAATCGACATTGACACCGCTCCGAGTGACATCCTCATGAGCCTGCAGTCGGCGGCTGCTCATAACCGACAGATCGAGATCGAGTACTACACCTTCGCTCGGGACGTTTGGAGTGTCAGAGTCGTCGATCCATGGCGGGTGCAGTCCCTCGAAGGGAACTGGTATCTCGAGGGCTTCTGCCACAAGGCGTCGGCCACGCGCGTCTTCCGGGTCGATCGGATACGAGCCATCACTGTCCTTGGATCGGGGTTCCAGGTACCTGCGGAACTGCCGCCATTGGATGTCTTCCCCGACGACGCTGCTCTGCCGCGGATCACTCTTGATCTCACGCCCGCGGGGACATGGGTAGCGACCCAGTATCCGGTGGAGTCATCACTGTTGCTCGACGACGGCACGACGAGGGTCACGCTGGCCATCACCGCCGGTGCGTGGCTGCAGCGTCTTCTGCTGCGGCTCGGTGACGATGCAGTCGTGGTGACCGCAGGACCAGGACTGGAACACACACGCGCTCGCGCATCGCGAAGGGTCCTCCAGCGGTACCTGAAGTAGCCTCACTGTCAGTGAGTGCCTACAGCAGAATGATTCCATGAACTCTTCGTCCTCAGGAGAATCCGAGTTCCCGGCTCCGGCTGATGACTTCTCCGATGAACTGAGCAAACTCCTGCGCGTCGAGGAGCGGTCGGCGCCGGGCAAGCTGGAGAGGCTGTTCGGGCCCACTGGAGCCACCATTGTCGAATGGGCAAGTGTCATAGCTGGAGCGATCGTTCTCGCGCTCGTCGTCAAGGTCTTCATTCTCCAGGCCTTCTACATTCCGTCTCCTTCGATGTACCCGACGCTCAAGGTGGGGGACCGTGTGCTGGTCAACAAACTCAGCTATCGCCTCCACGACGTGAACCGGGGCGATGTGGTGGTCTTCGAACGTCCAGCATCCGAGGAAGCTTCAACAATTCCAGACCTCATCAAGCGGGTCATCGGTCTCCCCGGGGATTCGGTCACGTTCCGGAATGGCCATGTGTTCATCAACGGGGAGCAACTCGCCGAGCCGTATCTGCCCGCCGGCGTCACCACCACGGCAGATTCTGCTCCCAACCGGTGCACCCTCGAAGCACCGTGTCTGGTGCCTCCGGGCGAAGTCTGGGTCATGGGCGACAACCGGAACGATTCGAAGGACAGTCGTTATTTCGGTCCGATCGAGCAGCGCACGATCGTCGGCCGGGCGTTTGTGATCGTCTGGCCTTTGAATCGACTTGCCTGGCTCTAGAGCCGTTCGAAAGCTGCCAGCATTCGGTCGACGTGATCACTGAACACTCCGTCGATGCCAGCATCGAGGAGTTCGTTCAGAACACGATCGAATTGTGCATCCCACCCGAACGCAAGCATTTCGAACCGGTGAACGAGTGCGATGTGTCCGCCGCTCCACTCGCTGTGATGCAGATTGATGACATTGATGCCCAAAGCAGCCGATGCCGCCACATGTCGTTCGAAGCTGCCATCCATCTGCCGCACACGGGTGGACTCGACGAGACGGATCTTCGGGGAGAGTTCACGCCACGAGGCCACGATTTCCCGGTCCGGGTGACACATCCAGAGTCTGTCCTCAGCACCCACATCGCGCGCACAAGCAACGACCTCCGCTGCAGCGGCAGGATCTTTGATATCAAGTGAGAGATCGACGTCTGATCCGATCACCTCGAAGAGTTCGGCCAGTCCCGGAATGTGCTCTGGAAGGTCCGAACGCTCGCAAGAGTTGATCGGTCGCCGACGAAGACGGCCTCCGACAACACCATCGTGATCGAGTACCGCAGCACCATCGGCAGTTATCCAGACATCGCTCTCGAGGCCGGACGCCCCAAGCCGCAGCGCCAGTCGGAAAGATTCCATGGTGTTGTCGGGAGCAAGTGATCGGGCGCCCCGATGGGCGAATCCGATCGGATCGCGGGAAGAGGGCAATCTGGTCACATGCAGAGCATGGCCCAGAGCGCACGAGGACAGCGAACCCCCGTGTGGTAGCGACATGGCAGTCCCGCACCGGCCGGTTAGCATCTCGACATGTTCAATGTTGGAGGAGGAGAGATCATCGTTGTTCTCCTACTCGCATTGCTGGTGCTCGGGCCCGACAAGCTTCCGTCCACCGCCAAGAAGGTGGGCCGATTCCTCCACGAGTTCCGGCGGATGACCTCGGGATTCGAGCAGGAGGTCCGCAAAGCTATGGATCTCGAGAGTCTTGGCATCGACAGCACCGGCATCACGACGGCGACCGATGCCGTTCACCGGGCGACCGATGGTCCGAAACTCACCGGACCGCGTCCGACGGGTGACGAACCCGCGTCGCCAACAAATGGCTCATCTGCGACTTCACCGTCGAAGCGGGCATTCGTTGCTGACCTCTCCGACCGTTCCGTGGCGGACGACGACGCTGCGATATGAGTGTGAGCGAAGCATCCGCCGGGCCAATACTCAGCGGACATATGACTATCTGGGAACATATCGGCGAACTGCGTTCGAGATTGATCCGGGTCATCCTTGCTGTAGTCCTCGGCGCACTTGCCGGTTGGTTCCTCTACCCGTACGTGCTCAATTTTCTGCAACATCCATTCTGCGAGGTGCAACCGACCTGTCAGTTCATCGCCACGGAGCCGTTGCAAGCCTTCGGCCTCCGGATCAAGATGAGCGCGTATATCGGAGTCGCAGCTGCGATGCCGGTGATCCTCTGGCAGGTCTGGCGCTTTGTGACCCCGGCTCTGTATTCGCATGAGAAGAAATATGCGATTCCGTTCATGGTCAGCGCTCTCACGCTGTTCGCCATGGGGGCGGCAGTTGCGTATTTCACGCTGAACCCAACGCTGGAATTCCTCACGACCATCGGCGGAAGCGACATCACGCCGTTCTACACAGCGGAGAGTTACGTCACGCTCATCATCTGGATGATGCTGGCGTTCGGTGTGGGCTTTGAGTTCCCCGTTGTTCTCGTAGCGCTCCAACTCACGAATGTCATCACCCCCCGGCTCCTCATGCAGTGGTGGCGGATAGCGATTGTGATCATCGCAATCATCGCTGCGGTCATCACGCCCAGCGGCGATCCCATCTCGATGACCGCCCTTGCGGTCCCCATGCTCTTCCTGTATTTCGTATCTGCAGGCGTTGGTGCTGTGCTTCTCGCTCTTCGCCGCCGCCGTCGTCGACGAAGTGAAACTCGGGCGGCGTGAGCGGGCAGTCGCTGACCTTTGGCGGCTTGCGCCGTAGCCTCATGCCGTGACCCTGGATCGGCAGCCATTCGAACTCGACGGATTCCAGATCGAGGCGATCCGATCCGTCGACGCCGGTCGGTCCGTATTGGTCAGTGCGCCCACCGGTTCGGGCAAGACAATCGTCGCCGAGCACGCAGTCAGGATGGCGCTCGCATCATCAACGCGTGCCTTCTACACCACACCGATCAAGGCTCTTTCGAACCAGAAGTACCACGATCTGGTCGAGATCCATGGAGTCGATCGAGTCGGACTGCTCACTGGTGACACCTCGATCAACGGGGATGCGCCAGTTGTCGTGATGACAACCGAGGTACTGCGCAACATGATCCACACCCGCTCGCATGCTCTGGATGGTCTGAGCTGGGTAGTGCTCGATGAGGTGCACTACCTGCAGGACGCATACCGCGGTTCGGTCTGGGAAGAGATCATCATCCACCTGCCGAGATCCGTTCGTCTCGTGTGCCTCTCGGCCACGGTGTCGAACGCCCCGGAACTGGCGCAATGGATTGAAACTGTTCGTGGCGCAACTGATGTGGTGGTCGAGACACAGCGGCCCGTGACACTCGACAACTGGTTTCTCGCCGACGATCGGCACACCGGCGAACTCGTCATGATCGAGACACTCCTCGAAGGCGAACCGAATCCGGATGGCCACCGCTTCGACAGTGATCTACGAGATGTCCCGCGCAACACCAGAGGCGGGCGGCCCCAACGTCGTTGGGCCACACCGGGTCGTACCGCTGTGATCGAACTGCTCGCCGCCCGGGACATGTTGCCGGCCCTTTACTTCATTTTCAGTCGAGCAGCTTGCGAGGACGCCGTCCGATCCTGCATGCGATCCGGGCTCTCCTTCACGACTGCCGATGAGCGCTATCGCATACGAGAGATTGCTGAGCACCACGTGGCAAATCTCACCGATGACGATCTACGGGTGCTCGAGTACGACCGATGGTTGAGCGCGCTTGAGTCAGGCGTCGCTGCCCACCACGCCGGGATGGTTCCACCGTTCAAGGAGGCAGTTGAGAAATGCTTCATCGCGGGACTCGTCAGGGTCGTCTTTGCCACTGAAACTTTGGCGCTCGGGATCAACATGCCCGCTCGGTCAGTCGTGATCGAGAAGCTCACGAAATACACCGGCGATGGTCATGACTTCCTCACGGCTGCTCAGTTCACGCAACTCACTGGTCGAGCAGGACGACGCGGGATTGACGCCCACGGTCACGCAATTGTGCTCTGGTCACCATTCGTGACGTTTCAGGATTCAGCTCGTCTTGTGGCGAGTCGGAGCTTCCGGCTCACCAGTTCGTTCCGCCCCACGTACAACATCGCCGCCAACTTGGTGAGACGCCATTCGGCGGACGAGGCTCATCGCCTGCTCTCTCTGAGCTTCGCCCAGTACCAGGCCGACGCCGACATCGTGCGACTCGAAGCGCATCTTGCAACACGTCGCGAGACGCTCGAGGAGCTTCAGTCCGAGGCGCGCTGCGATCGTGGCGATCTGATCGAGTACCGACGACTTCTGGACAGAGGCAGGGGCGGGAAGGAAGCCGGGGGAACGACTCGCGGCCCGTCCTCCAGCATCGAGCAGGCATTGCGAAAGGTGAAACCGGGAGATGTCCTCGTGCTCGACCACCTCGACAACCATGTCGCTGTGCTGTCCGTCTCCCAACGGAGGGGAGGAGGCACACGAGTCAAGGTGATCTCACCGAGGCGGCAGGTCCTCACGATCGGTGCTTCCGATCTTGCTGAGCCGCCGGATGTCGTAGGCACGATCAACCTCCCGGTTCCGTTCACTCCCTCGAAGACCTCGTTCCAGAAGCAGGTCGTTGCAGGACTCACCAGAGTGAGCACAGGTCGTCCGAGAAAGCGGTCGAGCGACGGTGGAGCCGGACCAAGCCGGGGGATCGACGCTCATCCGGTGCACGGTTGTCCGAAGAGGGATGCACACCTCCGTGCGCTCAGACGAGCGACACGGGTTGCTGACGAACTCAAGTCCACTGAGGAGCGGATCCGTAACCGGGCGGACTCCCTCGCAGAGGTGTTCGACCGGGTGCTCCAGGTACTTGAGGAATGGGGGCATCTCGACGGATGGGCCCTGAGTGAGAAGGGGGAGCAGCTCGTGCGGATCTTCCACGAATGCGATCTTCTGATCGCGGAGGCCCTCGTCGCAGGACTCTTCGACGATGTCGACGCTCCGACGGTTGCCGGCCTCGCCTCGTGTTTCATCTACGAACACCGGAACTCGGCACCGGAGATCACCAAGTGGTTCCCCAGCCGAGATGTCGCCTCACGGGCCGATTCGCTGATGAACCTCGCTGTTGCCATCAATGGGACCGAGCGCCGGCTCGGACTGCCGCCCACCAGACAACCCGACGCAACGTTCTTCCCACTCGCACACGCGTGGTCGAGCGGCGAAGCATTCGATCGAATCCTTGACGATGACGACCTCTCCGGTGGCGATTTCGTCCGCTCCATAAAACAACTCATAGACCTGCTTCGCCAGATGGGCGATGCCGCTCCTGTCGAGTCCACTGCGACCGCTGCGCGTGTTGCGGCGGATTCGCTCTTCCGCGGCGTGGTCTCAGCATCAGCCCCGGCCGCTGTTGCGTCCTCGTCGGTGCCGATCGAGAACGTCGACGACATCGATCCTCTCAGCGCTGCAGCGGTATGGGATGGGGGAGCGGCTGCACAATGATCCGTCCCGGGGATGCCTACGGTGAGCGGTCATCGTTGCCTGATGAAGCGATCGAGGTCGGTTCCGATGCGGAGGCCGGTCGTTGTTTGGCGCTCGCTCGACGTTCGGGTCGGCCGCTCCCTCCGCTGCTGCTCCGAGGTGGTGATCTCTACAGGACCCTCGGTGGAGCACTTCGGTCCGATTCTGCGATTCGTCCACAGGCAACCATCGGGCTCCGAGCCCCCGTCGATCTCGGAATCCTCACGACGGACACCGAAGAATGGCTTTTCGTCGCCCATGCGGTTTTGCGCAGACCCGTCTGGTCCGGAAATTTCTTCGTCGCCATGAACGCCCAGTGGTGCGGTGATCTTGACCTCGGGCCCCGGTCGCATCCCGGCGATGGCCTACTTGACGTCACAGAGGGGCGCCTCGGGATTCGTCAGCGGCTCTCAGCTCGGTCACGAGCGCGCTCCGGTAGCCACCTTCCACATCCTCGATTGAGCACGAGGCGAGCCTCGGTGGCGGCAGTGTCGACGGAACATCCTCTCGCTGCACGGATTGACGGAGTTCGTCGAGCGGTGGTTTCGACGGCCACGATCAGCGTCATTCCACAGGCGTTCATCGCCTACCTCTGAGCAGGAACCCGGTTCCACATGCACGAGCGGTAGCGTTCGATCATGGATGCAGACTCTCTGAAGGAGTCGATGTGCGCGCATATCGACTCGATCGCTCCGCTTCTTCTCGAGATCTCACATGATCTCCACGCACACCCCGAGGAGCGGTTCGAGGAGCACCACGCCCACGACCGCTTGTGTGAAGCCATCGAACAGGCTGGTCTCGACATCGAGCGACACGCATTCGATCTGCCCACCGCCTTCCGATCTCGAGCTGGTACCACTGGCCCTGACATTGCGGTTCTCCTCGAGTACGACGCGCTTCCGGGCCTCGGACACGCGTGTGGACACAACATCATCGCCGCTGCCGGCCTCGGAGCCGGGCTTGCCGCCGCAGCGACCTCAGCAGCGGCTGGTGGGAGGATCACCATGCTCGGCTCCCCCGCCGAAGAGGGTGGTGGCGGCAAGGTGTTCATGATCGATCGGGGAGCGCTCGACGGCGTCCACGCAGCGATGATGATTCATCCAGCTGATGCCGACCTCACCACCATGAACGCGATCGCCTACCACGGGCTCGATGTCGTTTACACCGGTGAAGCTGCTCACGCAGCTGCGCACCCCTGGCAGGGCCGGAACGCCCTCGATGCGGCTGTGCTCGGCTACATGAACATCGCTGCTCTCCGCCAGCACATTGCTCCTACCGAACGAATCCACGGCATTTTCACCGACGGCGGTGATCGCCCCAATATTGTCCCGGCGCGAGCAGCCATGAACTGGTACGTGCGAGCCGCTGACGTCGCTGCCCTGGAACGCCTCAAGCCGCGTGTCGTTGCGGCCCTCGAAGCAGGCGCCTCTGCCGCCGGCTGTGAGATCGAGATCACGTGGCGGGACCCTGTCTACGCCGATCTCATCGAGAACAGCGTGCTTTCGCAGCTCTATGTCGACAATGCGCGCAGGCTGGGACGAATGGTGGTTCCGCCTGAGGCGGCCACAGCGGTGATCGGGTCCACCGATATGGGCAATGTCAGCCACGTGGTCCCGAGTATCCACCCGATGATCGCCGTTGCCCCGTCCGGTGTGGGAATCCACACGCCCGAGTTCGAGATCCACGCTGGATCAGGGGCGGGGGACCGTGCAGTCATCGACGGGGCCAAGGCGATGGCCATGACCATCGCCGATCTCTGGGTCTCAAGTGGGGTCCTCGAGGCCGCCGACAGTGCCTTCAGCGGGCGCTGAGCTCCCGGTCTTTTGACTATCCGCGTGGATCGCTCGCGCGGCCCGTACGCTCGCCCCTCGTGAGTGTGTACGTCGCTGAGGAGTTCAATGCCGAAGAGGCCGACATCCTCCGTAGGTATTTCACCAACCTCTACGGACCGGTGTTCGCTCTCGTCAATCTCCCCGAGGTTGTGAAGGGTGCTCTGTTCGCCAGGTACTCCCGCTCACCAAAAAGTCTCCGGCGTCTCTTCCTCGACGAATTCGTCGGGGAGCTCGATATCTCCGGAGACGTCGGTATTGATGCCACAGTGGGTCTCCGTCGGGCTGAAGAGCTCTACGACAAGGTGTTCTTCGAGTACGGCGACGATTCGGTCGCTCAGTTGGGTGGCGTTCATCTGGCTTGTGAGCAAGCGTCGAATCTGCTCACGAAGATCCTGGAGTGGGGCCGACTCATGGCCTACCTCGAGCAGTCCACGCGCTACATCGCGTACGACGCTCGTATTGGCGGTCGCTATCGATTCCATCGGCCTCCTGAGGTTCTGCAGTCCGCTCTCGGGACCCGCTACGTCGGCGAGATGGACAGGATGTTCGACACCTATGCCGAACTGCTCCCGATCGTTGTCGACCATTTTCGCGAAACCATCCCCAAAGAAGCCGGCGACAGCGACTTCGTCTACCGGCAGGCAATCAGGGCAAAGGCATTCGATTCCATCCGAGGGCTCCTTCCAGCCGCTTCACTTTCCAATGTCGGGATCTACGGAACAGGTCAGGGCTACGAGCAACTGCTGCTTCGTATGCGCTCTCATCCCCTTCCGGAGGCGCGCAGCTATGCCGATCTGATGCTTTCGGAACTGCGAAAGGTCATCCCGTCGTTCCTCAAGCGGGTCGATCTCGACCAGCGAGGCGTCGCGTGGAGCAGCTACTTCGAGACCAGTCGGAATGCGATGGACGACATCGCAGGGAGGTTGTTCCCAGCCGGCACCCCGATCGATCCGGCACCGGTAGTCACCCTCGTCGACTTCGATCCCGATGCCGAAGTGAAGCTCGTTGCAAGCGCGCTCTATCCGCATCTCTCGCTTCCCGAGACCCAGATCGAGGAGCAGGTGAGACGAATGACCACTGAGGAACGTCTCTCCGTCCTGAAGGCCTACGAGGGCGACCGCTCCAACCGCCGTCATAAGCCCGGTCGAGCTCTGGAGCGTCCGGGGTATCGATTTGATGTTCTTGCTGACTACGGAGCTTTCCGTGATCTGCAACGACACCGAATGCTGACCATCGATTGGCAGAAGCTCTCGCCGATCCACAGCTACACCAAACCTGAAGCCGTCGACGAGGCAGGGGTCGGTCCCCGATTCGATGATGCGATGGCTCGTTCAGCCGCTCTCCACGACGCAATGCTCGCTGATTTCCCTGCTCAGGCCTCATATGCGGTGGCTCTTGCATATCGCGTGAGGTTCTCGATGGACATGAACGCCCGTGAAGCGATGCATCTCATCGAGCTCCGGACGACGCCTCAGGGTCATCCGGCATATCGAATTGTCGGGCAGGAGATGCATCGCCTCATCGCCGAACAAGCCGGGCATGGTGCCATCGCTGAGATGATGAGATTCGTTGATCACAGCTCAGAGCCAGAACTCGAGCGGCTTCAGGCGGAGCGTCGCTCCGAAAGCCGGCGACTCGGTTCCTGAAGCTTTCAACACCATTCGCGCGGAGTACCTCCTGAGGCGGTAGAAACCACTGCCTCATCCGTGCCTATGATCCGCCCACGACATCGGCTCTGCGATGTTTGACCGACCTCCGTACCACCCGCAAGGAACCCATGGCTGATAAACCGACTGACGACGAAGACTTCGAGATCGAGGGCGATCTGGAAGTCGAGATCGATCTTGATCTCGATGGCGACGACGACGTTCTTGAGGACGTACTCGACGACGCGCTCGTGGACGAAACACTCGAGGCTGACGTCATAGAGGACGATTCCGAAGAAGACGATGCCTCTCTCGCAGCGCGTCCGAAGCGCGAGGATGAGGACGACGACGAGGACGAGGTTGATCCCGACGATGTCGAGGCTGATCTCGATGCGATTCTCAAGGACCGCATCGCAGCCGCTGACGATGAGGATGACGAGGATGAAGACGTCGTCCCCGAAACCCGATCTGCGACTGATGTCGCCGAGGGCGTCACTCCCAAGAAAGCCAACGAGTTCACCTGCACCGGTTGCTTCCTGCTCGTGAACCGCGGTCAGTTCGGCCCGGACGGCGCCATGCAATGTCCCGTGGGCGAGGCCGTGTGCCCGGCGATCGAGCAACTCGAGGCCACTCCGCAACCCGTGCTGAAGAACGCAGCGAAGAAGGCTCCTGCAACCAAGAAGGCCACAACGAGGAAGAAGGCCTGAGATGGCTGATGAGAAGGGACAGTCCGACCCGATCGAGCAACTACTCGACCTCCTCGTCTACGCCCCTCTGGGGTTGGTTACGCAACTCGACGAACTTCTTCCCGGTCTGATCGAACGAGGTCGTTCACAGGCAGTGATGGCGCGAACGATCGGGGAGTTTGCCGTTCGTGCCGGGTCCGAGAAGGTCCAGGGTCGCGCTGACGGCGCTCAGAAGCAGCTCGAGACCATCGTGCGATCGCTACTCGATCTCGCCGCTTCAAGGCTCACTAGCGAGCCAACACAGCAGGAACCAACCGCGACGACCGATGAGCCGGTCGACGGCCGAACCACCGCAGAAGACTCGGAACTCCCGATCGCAGAGTATGACCAGCGCAAGGCTGCGGAGATCGTTCCGTTACTCGCGAAGCTTTCCGCCGAACAGCGGTCGGTGATCGGGGAGTACGAGGCCTTGAATCGGAACCGTCGGACGATTCTCAACCGGATACAACAACTCGGTTCCGACGAACCACGATGACCGACTGCGTCGCCCGATCCGCTGGTCCGGCTGACCTTGACGTGCTCTGTGATCTCGTACGGACCTGCATCGCTGAGCTTCGGACGCAGCGGGGTGGTGCGCTCTGGGCTGTAACCAGTGCCCGAAGTGAACCTCTCGAGGCGACTTTTGCCGAAGCGATCGCAACCCCCGGATCCCTCGTCCTCTGCGGCGACTACGTAGGCGCCACCGTCGGGTTCGCAGCGGCGCGACTCGTGCCCACGAACGACGGCAATCACATCGCCCGAGTAACGGACCTCTTCACTCTTCCCGAGGCACGACATGTCGGCGTCGGAGAGGCGATGATGAACGAATGCGTCGCTTGGGCACGCTCACACAATGCGATCGCAATTGATGCTGCGGTACTTCCGGGAACTCGAGATGCAAAGAATTTCTTCGAGGGCTTCGGGCTCACCGCCAGAGAACTGACGGTGAGCCTTACGCTCTGAACTGCTCGGTTGGGTCAGCGACCCTTCCATTGCGGCGCACGCTTCTCGATGAAAGCAGTGAGTCCCTCGGTGGTGTCCTCCGAAGAGAGCACACGTCCGAATGCCTCGCCAGTGATGCGCTGAAGCGTGGCTTCGTCCTCCCAGTCGGCGGCCATGATCAGTGCACGGCTCTCCCAGACTGCGAGTGGGGCGTTGGCAGCGATCTTCTCGGCGAGCTCAAGAGCGCTGGCAAGTGCCTGGCCAGGTTCCACAACGCTGTTGACCAGACCGAGACCGAGCGCACGCTCAGCCGACAGGGGCTCGCCGGTGAGTGCCACCTCGAGAGCGACGTTCTTACCAATGACCTTCGGGAGACGGTAGAGCCCGCCAGCCGCAGCGACGAGGTTGCGCTTCACCTCTGCGAGTCCGAATGCAGCCTGGCTCGATGCGATGATCATGTCGCAGGCGAGGGCGATCTCGCAGCCACCAGCGGTGGCGAGACCGTCGACGGCTGCGATTACAGGCTTCCGTCGGGCATACGTGGTGAACCCACCGAACCCGCCCTTGGCCGTGGCGAGTTCGCCGGCCTTCCCGGCGTTGATCGCCTTGAGGTCAGCTCCGGCGCAGAACACCGGACCGTTGGCAGCGAGAACACCGACCCAAACCTCGGGATCTGCCTCCATCTTGTCGAGTGCCGCCTCCATCGCCTGCGCAACCTCGCCGTTGATGGCGTTGCGGGCTTCGGGTCGGTTCAGTGTGAGCACGGCCACATGGCCTTTGACTTCGTATTCAACCATGAAGAGACCTTAGTCAGTGCGCGGATATCGGGCCGCCCTATGGCCCTGTGCGGAGGGTGAAGCACGGTCCCCGAGGTGGATCGACTGGTACCTTGCCGGAATGTCAGAGCGGCTATTCGCAATCTGTGACCTCGACGGCACGCTTCTCGATTCCGATACTGCTCTTGTCGATGCCTTCCTCGCACTCGGAGTCGCTCGCTCTGAAATCAGCTACGGACATGTCATCGCCGATGAGTGCCTGCGTTTGGGAATCTCCCTCGACGACTATGTCGAGGCCTACGACACTGAAGCGGCGGAACCGTTCTCCGGTGTGCGCGAAGTCATCGACATTCTCGACGAGTGGGCGATCTGCTCGAACAAGCATGTGGTGTCGGGACGCGCCGAACTCGCCCGTCTCGACTGGCATCCGCGTTCAGCGATGTTCGCCGATGTGTTCAATGGCCCCAAACGTCTAGCCCCGCTCCTCGTGGACCTGGATCTCGATCCATCACGGGTGGTCTTCGTCGGCGACACAGACCATGACCGAAGGTGTGCTCAGGACGCAGGAGTCGCATTTGCGATCGCCGCGTGGAACCCCCGTGCTGTCGCGACAAGCGGGGATATCGTCCTCGAGCACCCTTCGGATCTGATCGAGGTTCTAGGCCTCTGAGCCGAGGTCCTCGGCAGTCTCGATAACAAGGACATCGATCTCTTCAACGTTGATGACCTCGATCACTTCGGTCTCGGTGATCGTCTCGATCACTTCGGTCTCGGTGATGGTCGTCTCAGTGATCGTCGTCGCAGTGCCGTCTGCTTCGATGATGGTTGTCTCGGTGACTTCGATCTCGGTGACGTCAACAATGATGACATCGGCGTCGTCAGTGACGATCTCGATGGTTTCAGTGACCTCGACGTCGGTGACATCAACAACAACGGTCGTCTCACCGTCGGATACAACCTCGACTACCTCGGTGACCTCAACGTCCACCACGTCGACGACAACTACCTCGGTGTCACTTGAATCAGTGTCACGTGACTCGACCGCCGGGGTGTCAATGGCCGCGTCTGCGACTGCGTCAGCTACTGGAGGCTTCGGAGGGAGCGGCTTGGAAGTGGGGGATCCGCTGCGTGTTCGTCCCCGACCGGCCTTGGACGGTGCGGTCGACTCGATGCCGAAGAGGGCAGCAATTGCTGGAATCCGTGATGCCAGCTTGGTGACTGCGGCGATGAGCGCCTCGCCGGGCTCGGCGGGAATCCCGAGCGGTGTCACCTGCGAACGCACCGGGGCGTAGGCGAGTGCATCGAGGACGGTCGCATAGCGGTCAGGCGCGGTCTCCGCAGTGAGCGATGCAGCGGTGGCTGCTGCAAGAGCGGTGCCGAGTTCGGCGGGAAAGGGTGCGCCGGCCTTTGGCGGACGGGAGCTGACACGAAGAGCGCGAACGGTGCGTCCTGCCGACAATGTCTCCCGGACCTCTTCGATCCATGCGGTGTGCTCTGCCTCGACACGCTCGGAAAGAGCGGTCTTGAGCGCAGTGGCGAGTTCGCGGGTCTCCTCATCACGAGCAGCATCGTCGGCACCGACCACGACTGAGCGCAGATCACGCAGGTCGATCTCTGCGGCGCCGGCCAGAGCAGCCTCTGCCTTGTCTCGCCATTCAGCCGCGCGAAGTGCCGGCATCAGTTGCTCGGCAAGCGCAAGCAGGGGAGCGGGGCTGATCTCCGGGCGACCCTCTGCGAGATTTGCCTCGTTCTGCTTCTCGACAGCAGTGCGTACAGCGGGGATGCCGCCACGCAGCAACTGCTCGGCGATCGGCTTCTGCTCCTCGGGTAGTCCGGCGAGCACCGCATCGCGATGCGTCCGCTCCGCCCGCAGACGCTTGGCTTTCGGCTTCGGCTCAGGCGCTGGACGCTCCGCACGCGGGGGACGCGGCTTACGCTCACGGCGATCGGCACCAGCGGCTTCACCTTCAGGACGCGGCTTTCGCTCGCGGGGCGGTCGGGCATCGCCGTCACGAGGGGGCCTTGCATCGCCATCGCGACGTGGTCGGGGGCCATCGCCTTCGCGACGTGGCCGGCGATCGCCGCGATCCTCACGCTTCTGCTTCGGAGCAAGCGTCGTGGTGACCAGTTGATCGTCATCCTTGCGCGGCGTGCCGACCACCTCAATGCGCTCCGGTTCCTTCCGGGCGCCCTTCGGCGCAAGCACGGAAAGAATCACGATGCCATCCATCATGAAATCGGCGTCAGCACGCACGATGTCGCCCGCCTTCGCCCCTTCGAACAGAAGTGACCCATCGAGGTCACCCTTCGGAAGCTTGGCTCCGGCTGCACGCCAGGTCCAGGATCCATCGGGACGTGAGCTGGTCAGTTCGATTTCGATGCGACGAGACATAGGAATGCAACGCTAATCGGCTCCGAGGGTCTGGGCGAACGAGCGAAAGTTGCCGGCGTCGCTGCTACCTTCCCGTGCAGTCCATTGCAGCGTGCTTCATGGCCTCTGGACCCCGAACGGACGCCCGCCGCCGGCGGCTCGCACCATGTGGAGAGACAAACATGACCCCTGCCTCGGCAGCCGATTTCGGACAACGGCCCTACGAACCTCCGCCGGACGCCACGGAAATACTTCTCCTGAGACATGGTCAATCCGCGTCGTTCGTCGAGGGCCAACCTTTCGAGCTCGTCGATGGGCAAGGGAATCCACCCTTGTCGGCGCATGGTCATGAGCAGGCCCAACTGGTGGCCCTTCGTCTCCGCACTGTGCCGATCGACGCCATCTATGTCACGCCCCTGCAGCGCACCCTACAAACCATCGAACCACTGGCAGTGGCGATCGGAATCGAACCGGCAATCGAACGCGACCTGCGCGAGGTCCACCTCGGAGAGTGGGAAGGAGGCCTCTATCGAAAGATGGCGGCCGAACGTCATCCAGCCTTCGCCGAGATGAACGCAACCCAGGACTGGGGCGCAGTTCCCGGTGCTGAGACCTCAACACAACTCCGCACCCGCGTTCGCCGAGCGATCGAGCGGATTCATGCCAATCATCCTGGGCAGCGGGTCATCGCCGTGAGCCATGGGGGAGCGATCGGTGCCGTACTCGCCGAGGCAACCGGGGCGCGGTCACTCGCATTTGCTTCTGCGGATAATGCGTCGATCAGTCAATTGATTGTCCACGGTGACCGCTGGATCGTTCGCCGATTCAATGATGCGAACCATCTCACTGCTGGTATGAGCGGTGAGGCAGAGGCACCAACCTGATCCTGGGGTACCCGTCATGGATCGAGATTTGGACTCCTCCTTCGCCGATAATCCTCGTTATGTAAAGTTGTGTGTGAGCGGAGGAATTCACCCGGGTCTCTCCAAGGTGCGGGGCTCGATCCAGATCTCAGCCACCGGCTGCGCGTTCGATCGCAGCCAGGCGAACGCCTCGGCGATGTCCGGCGGCTCGGAGGAACGCTCGAGATCACGCTCAACGTCCTCCAAGGCTGCCTGCAGGCAATACAAACGGCTCTGGAACTCTTCGAGCTGCTGGCGCGAGATGATCAGGTCGTCATCGCCGAGCCCATGGGCGGATGCGAGTCTTCGGGCCATGTACGCCTGCTGCCGGCAGCCGGACCGACAGAATCTCCTGGGGCGACCAGCCCCCGGTGTCCGCTGCAGTCCTCGCCCGCACCAGGAGCAGCGTTGCTGCTCGTTCCTGCCGGTCACACCACTTCCCCCTAATATCGTCACGTGACTATATTAGGGGGAACACTCGGGTGCCGGCCGAATATGCTCCGAGCCGATTTCACAAACTGCTGCGGGCCGGACCGTTCGTCGTGAGGAACGACGCTGCTGCTCAGCCGGTGAAGTTCGGAGCTACGACTGCGGGCGGGCTCCCGACCTGCGACGCGTCCTCGGGTGACCCGATTTGGGCCGGTACGGCAAGCAACGTCAGCAACGGACGCTGTTTGATTCCCCAGAGACCCTGGTAGGTCGCATAGAGGTCGGCCGCGCCATCGCTGTAGGGCGAGGCCAGAGCGCCGGCTTCGGGTCCTGACTCGATGACCCACGAAGCGATCGAGGAGGCCGGGTCGCCTCCTCCGAGTTCCCAACCCGTGACCTGAGAGTCATCCTCCGTCGCCCGAATGGCCTGAATCACCAGAGCGGTCGAGTTCGGATCGGAGGAGTCGCCGATGTACTGACCGAATCCGCCCGCTGCCGGCGAAACCGATGACTGGAGACGATGCAGCCACTCGAGTCCAAGACCGATGGCGGGATCATCCACTCGCCCAACTGCAGCGATCGCCTGCATGGCGAACGAGGTACTGGCCGACTCCGCCCTGTTGTACTCGGCGGAGGTCGTTGGCTCACACGCCGCGAGGACCCCCGGTGACACCTCAGCGCGGTAGCCCTGCCAACCGCCGGCCTGTTCGGTCGGCGCATCACACTGCTGCATGCGAAGCCAATCCAGCGCACCGGCTGGAACGTCGGCACCAGCGGCGTTCAGAGCGATAATGGCGAGCGCCTGATTGGTCACCGGCGTGAAATCGTCAACCGAACCGAACAGGCCGGGCTCCGCAATCTCGAAACGGGACTGGAGCCGAGCGACGAGGTCGAGTGAACTGAGACCGAACGAGTGGGGATCACGGTCGGTGAACACCGCCAGCAGGATCAGCCAACTGAGATGACCGGCTTCGTCAGACGTGCCGCTGGTGACATACGTCTCGGCGTTCACGTCGATGTAGACCATCGCCCGAGCAAGAGCGTCGGTCTGCTCACCATCGGAAAGAAGCGCCAGGGCCACATTCACCGTCCAGTCGATCGACGGATCGGTCCCGTAGGGGTCGACGACGGAACCTGTCGAGGAGACCTGCGCAGCCAGCCAGGATCCTGTTGAGCTTGTGGCGTTCGCTGCAGTCGCGCCCAGTGTGAGCGGCACACTGAGGATTGCTGCAAGCAGAACGGCGATGACAGCCGAAATTGTGAACGGAGGCCTTCGGCGCGTTCCCGAACCCGAACGGCGCGAAGTGAGTGGTCTGGTCATGGAGCTCCTCGGCTTCCCCGCATTGATGGTGCCGACCGAACACTGCGATGGCGGGAACCTGCCCCGACACGACATCTACTCGGACTCGGCACCACGTTCCACGGTGATGGTTGTTGAGTCTGAGCGGCAGGTTCGGTGATCCGACTCGCCGAGAAGATCGACCGGGTCTCCCCTGCCTGTCTCACCGGCACACGGTTGCGGGACAGCGCCGGATTCACACCGGACTTCCCCTTACCTGACGCCTCTGAATTGAGCGCTCAGTCAAGCACGGATCACTCATGCCAGCAAGGAACCGGCCGTGAAGTTGTCACAGGTTGAGACCGATCCGGCTCCTACACTGGGCTCCACAGCTGTTCGAGAGGATGAGGACACGATGCCCGAGCTCATGAAAGAACCGGAATCAGCGCTGATGGCTGGGCGGAGCAAGCCGATCCCTTACGACGTTCCTGTCTTCGACGATGTTGCTGCCGAGCGAGAACATCGTAAGCAACGCCTGGCCGCGGCCTTCAGACTGTTCGGACGCTTTGGATTCGGTGAAGGCGTGGCCGGTCACATCACCGTGCGTGACCCTGAGTTCCCAGATCGATTCTGGCTCAATCCGTTCGGCGTCGACTTCCGACTCATCCGCACCTCGGATCTTGTCTGCGTGGACCATGACGGCACCATCGTCGTTGGTGACTACGCGATCAATCAGGCAGCGTTCGCGATCCACTCGCAGGTTCACGCAGCACGCCCTGATGTCGTCGCTGCTGCGCATACACATTCGATCTACGGCAAGTCATTCTCTTCGCTCGGTCGCCTTCTTGATCCGATCACGCAGGACTCCTGCGCCTTCTATGACGACCACGTGCTTTTCGATGACTTCACCGGTGTGGTTCTCGATACGTCCGAGGGCCTCCGGATCGCCGAGGGACTCGGAGATCGAAAGGCGGCGATCCTGCGCAATCACGGGCTCCTCACAGTCGGGCATTCAGTCGATGAGGCCGCGTGGTGGTTCATCACAATGGAGCGCACCTGCCAGGCACAGTTGCTGGCGATGGCCGCCGGGGAACCGGTGCTCATCGACCCCGAAGCGGCCAAACTGACCCACTCGCAGGTCGGGAGCCATTTCGCCGGTTGGTTCTCGTTCCAGCCGCTCCACAGCGTCATCGTTCGCGACGAACCAGACCTTCTGGACTAGGTTCGCCGCACAACTGAAGCCAACCATCGTCTGCGGGAGAGATCGATCCGAGTCGGCGCCGAAGGAGCAACCCCCCGGGAAACTCTCAGGTACCTGTACCGCTGATGTAGGCAACTCTGGAGAGCAGGTCCGTCTGAAAAAGACGTGAACTCACCGACGGGGAAAATCGAGACGCATCCAGCAGCGCTGGTCGCCTCGGTGAAACTCTCAGGTTCCACGACAGATCGGGGTCCGTCTCCGCCACGCGTTGCGCGTGTCGGCCACACACCGGAACAACCGGAGGACCTCAATGACCGCTCAAGACAACTACTCCCCCACCCCCGACAGTTTCGTTCGTCGACATATCGGACCTTCGGACGAGGAGATCAGCACCATGCTCGCCCTTCTCGGGTACGAGTCGATCGACGGCCTCGTAGACACCGTCGTGCCGCCGGGGATCAGGGAACGGGCACGACTCTCCCTGCCCGAGGCCCGCGACGAACAAGCGGTGCTCGATGCACTCACCACTATCTCGAAGCGCAACGGCGTTCGTACTTCCATGATCGGGAAGGGCTACTACGGAACGCATACGCCGCCGGTTCTTCGACGAAACGTGCTGGAGAATCCCGCTTGGTACACGGCGTACACCCCCTATCAGCCAGAGATCTCACAGGGTCGGCTGGAGATCCTGTTGACGTTCCAGACCATGGTGTGCGACCTCACGGGGATGGAACTCGCGAACGCATCGATGCTCGACGAATCCACTGCAGCCGCTGAAGCCATGACGCTCGCCGTCCGAGCCAATCCCAACGCGGGCGACATCTTCGTGGTCGACGCGGATACCCATCCCCAAACGCTCGCTGTCCTGATGACCCGGGCGGAGCCACTCGGAATCTCAATCCTCGTCTCGGAGCAGTTGTCGAGCTACCCCGAGGGAACCTTCGGCGTCCTCGTCTCCCATCCCGGATCAAGTGGCGAGCTACGCGATGTCGGGCCGATCGCCGACGCCGCACATGACGCCGGCGCTCTGCTCGTCGTGGTCACTGATCTCCTCGCCTGCTGCATCCTGACACCTCCAGGCGAGTCAGGTGCTGACGTCGTTGTTGGGTCCAGCCAGCGATTCGGCGTACCGATGGGCTTCGGAGGACCAAGTGCTGGCTTCCTCGCAACACGAGAGAAGCACAGGCGAATACTTCCGGGACGCCTCGTGGGTGTCTCCGTTGACGCCTCGGGACGGCCTGCCCACCGACTCGCGCTGCAGACCCGCGAGCAACACATTCGCCGGGAGAAAGCAACCTCCAACATCTGCACCGCTCAGGTACTTCTCGCGGTGATGGCCGCTCTCTACGCATGTTGGCATGGCCCCGACGGACTCCGAGCCATCGCCAACAGGGTCCACGATCTCACCCGGCTGCTTGCATCGCGACTCAGCGGCGCCGGAATAGAAATCTGCGTCGACAGATTTTTCGACACCATCACGGTTCGCGTTCCCGGGCGGGCACATGAGTTGCGCAGGGCAGCTCGCGATCGAGGAGTCGACCTCTTCCTCGTCGACGCCGATCATCTGGCCATGAGTTGTGATGAGACAACGGATCTTGCGTCGATCGAGTCCGTTCTCGACGCCTTCGGTATCGAGCGCAGCGCCACGCCTCCCCCTCCAGAACTGCCACGCATCATCGATGACGCCATCTGTCGACGCACGCCGTTTCTCGAACATCCGAATTTCACGACGCTGCACAGCGAAACCGACATGGTGCGGCACCTTCGGAAACTCTCCGATCTGGACCTGGCACTTGATCGAACCATGATTCCGCTCGGCTCATGCACGATGAAGCTCAACGCTGCGGCAGAGATGGAACCGATCAGTTGGCCGGAGTTCGCAAACCTCCACCCATTCGCACCTTCTGAGGACACAGCCGGCTTTGTCAAGATCATCACTGATCTCGAGCGTTGGCTGGCGGAGATCACTGGCTATGACGCGGTTTCGCTTCAGCCGAACGCCGGCTCGCAGGGCGAGTTTGCCGGTCTGCTCGCCATTCGCGCCTGGCACCGGAGCAACGGCGACACGCACCGCACCGTGTGTCTCATTCCCGCCTCCGCCCACGGAACCAATGCCGCCAGTGCGGCAATGGCTGGCATGTCTGTGGTCGTGGTTGCCTGCGATGCCAACGGGAACGTTGATGTCGGGGACCTCAACCAGAAGATCGAGACCCACTGCGATCGTCTCGCTGCACTCATGATCACCTACCCGTCGACCCACGGAGTCTTCGAGGAAGCTGTCGGGAGCATCTGCGAGGCAATCCATGCAGCGGGCGGGCAGGTCTATCTCGACGGCGCCAATCTGAACGCATTGGTCGGCGTGGCGCGACCCGGGCGCTTCGGAGCCGATGTCAGCCACCTCAACCTGCACAAGACCTTCTGCATCCCGCATGGAGGTGGAGGTCCCGGCGTGGGCCCTGTTGCGGTGCGGTCGCATCTCGCACCGTTCCTACCCACCCATCCAGTCGTACCCGGTGCCGGCGCCGACCGGAACGATCGCGATGGCCTCGGTCCAGTTGTCGGTCCCGTCTCGGCATCTCCATACGGCTCGGCTGGGATCCTCCCGATCCCTTGGGCGTACATCTCACTCATGGGGCCGGAAGGGTTGGCGAGAGCAACCGCGATTGCGATCCTGAATGCCAACTACGTCGCCCACAGACTCCGTGACGCCTACCCGATCCTGTACGCAGGACGTGACGGCCTCGTTGCGCACGAATGCATCATTGACATTCGGCCACTGACCAAAGCAACGGGAATCACCGTTGACGACGTCGCGAAGCGACTCATGGACCATGGGTTCCACGCCCCAACGATGTCATTCCCGGTCGCTGGCACCCTGATGGTTGAGACCACCGAAAGTGAAAGTCTGCGAGAGCTTGATCGATTCTGTGAGGCCATGCTCTCGATACGAAACGAGATCCAGCTGGTGAGCGAGGGGCACTGGCCGGGCGATGACAACCCGCTCTGCAACGCCCCTCATCCGGCCCAGGATGTCGCCACCGATGGTTGGTCGCACCCCTATTCACGCGATGTCGCGGCCTATCCCGCTGGCTCCCATCGCTCGAAGTATTGGCCGCCGGTCAGCCGGATCGATGGCGCATACGGCGATCGGAACGTGGTGTGCTCCTGTCCCCCGGTCGAGGCATTCGCCGACTGACGATTCCCCCGGGCCGCACCGCTCGACCTCCGGGCCGAACCTACGACCACGAGGTGCTTCAGACGAATGGGAAGTCCACGACCCGTGCGGGGAGACGTGTCCCGCGAACCTCAATTTCCACGTCGTCTCCAACCAGAACATCCGGAGAAACCAGCGCAAGTGCAATTGCGTGACCGAGCTCGGGTGAGAAATTTCCGCTCGTGACAGAACCCACTGTCGCACCGGCGCGCAGCACGATTGCACCCTCCCTCGCGGGTCGACGGCCTTCGATCGAGAGACCCCGGAGAATGCGCTCGACACCTCTATCGAGTTCATTCTTCAGGGCCGCTCGCCCGATGAAATCGTGCTTCCCCCACGCGACAACCCATCCGAGACCCGCCTGCAGCGATGTGATGCCAACTCCGAGTTCGTGTCCGTGAAGCGGCAATCCTGCTTCCAAGCGCAAGGTGTCGCGTGCGCCGAGTCCCGCCGGGAGTGCACCGGCGTCGCGCAATTCGTTCCAGAGTTGTTCGGCCATCGTTGTGGAGACAGCGATCTCAAGTCCGTCTTCCCCCGTGTACCCGGTGCCGGCCACGGTAAGTGTGGCTCCCCGCCACTCGACCTGCCCGACCCGAAATCGGCCGACGCTCGATGCCTCGGGCACGACGGTCTCCACCACGGCCCGGGCGTTCGGACCCTGGACCGCTATGATCGCCCTTTCGGAGGTCACGTCCACTGCGTCGACCTCACCTACCCCCGAGGACTGTGCCGATTCGGCAAGAACTGCAGTGATCCGATCCGTATTCGATGCGTTCGGCATCACATCGAACCGCTCCGGGTCGATCCACCAGACAATGATGTCGTCGAGGACCGACGCATCGTCCGGGTTGAGCAGATGGGTGTACTGCGCCCGACCCGGCCCGATCTTGTCGAGATCGTTCGTGAATGAACGTTGAAGAACTGCAAAAGCACCGGGACCAGTGACACGCACGGTTCCGAGATGGGAGACATCGAACATCACCGCATCGTGACGACACGCCCGATGCTCCTCGAGAGTCCCGGTCGGATACGACACGGGCATCGACCAGCCGCCGAACGGAACCATCTTCGCCCCAGCCGAGCGATGCACGCCGTCGAGTGGAGAATGTCGATCAGTCACCGACAGCGACGTCCGGACGTACCGGGCGCTCAGAGTCCCCGACGATCGACTCTTCGGTCGGTCGGAACTCGCTGATCCGGGCGTCCATCTCCTCGAGAACCCCAGCGAGGGGAAGGATGTTGAGAACGCCCTGTCCCCGCTTGACGAGATCGATCAGTTCACCATCGGTTCGGATGAGCACTGAGGACGAACCCTGGATCACCAGACTCGCCGAGGAGATATCGGTTCCGAGGTTCTCCCGAAGGTACGAAAACACCTCGCGAACGTTCTCGAGCCGGATCCCAGCATCGAGCAGACTCCGGATGACCCGAAGTTCGAGGAGATCCGTATACGAGTAACGGCGACGACTTCCGCTCCCAGAAGCATCTGACAACGTCGGACGGACCAGATCAGTTCTCGCCCAGTAGTCGAGCTGTCGATAGGTGATCCCCACGATCTCGGCAGCGCGTGCTCCGCTGAACCCTGAAGTTTCAAGTGAGGTCATCCACACGTCTTTCGCAATGCACCATCGAACGGCGCCACTACCGAGGATCAAGCCGACACACGATCGGCAACCGACGAACCCTACTGACGATCTTGCGGAAAGGTCAACAGACCGGGCTCCTCGTGTCAGCCGTTCGGATTGAAATCGTCTGGGTTCACAGAGTCGATGAACTCGCGGAACTGTTCAACGACGTCGTCGCCACCCTCAACCTCAACTGGAGCCTCAGAGGAATCCTCAGGGGCGACCCCGGCGATAGCGAGGACATTCTCGTCCACCATGATCGGGCACGGCACTCGAAGTGCGACAGCGATCGCATCAGACGGACGACTTGAGATACACCGTTCCCCGGCTTCGGTACTGATCACCAGTTGCGCATAGAAGGTTCCGTTCTGCAGGTGCGTGACCTCAATGCGCTGCACGGTCGCCCCGAGGTCCTCGATCACATCGTGGAGGAGGTCATGCGTCATCGGGCGAGGTGTCGTGTACCGCTCAAGTGCGAAGGTGATGGCAAGGGCTTCCGGATGTCCGATGAGAATCGGCAGCAGACGCTTGAGCTCCGAGCGCTCGCGCAGCACAACCACGGGCGAGTTCGCCCCCCCATCGATCTGTACGGTGACCACTTCCATCTCAACCATCGCCGTCACCCTACCGGCGCTGCGCGCACCGACCCACCACGGCGTCAATCCGAACCGAGATACTCCCGCAGGACAGTTCGGACCATCGACGCCCGAAGGTCGTCAGCGAGCTCGGCGAGGTCCTCGAGGATTGCCACCGCCTGCTCGCGGGCCTCAGCTGTTCTTTTTCGCAGTAATGGCGTGATCAACTGCTCGAAGAGCGCAGCCTCGCGCTCGGCGCCGACCTTGAACATGCGCAGGTGCCGTGTCTCGATGCCATGCCGATGGAATCCTGACGCGAGTCTGGCAACTATCAGTGCTTCGTCGTCGTAGTAGGTGACCTGACCGATCGATCGCGTAGCGATGAGTCCGAATCGTTCGAGATCTCCGAGTTCTCTGAGGGTGAGTCCGCTCTCTCGCGAAAGATCCTCCAACGACAAATTCGCGCCCGAACGTCGGAGCTCTCCCAGAGGTGCAGCTACCGGTCTGGGGTCACCCCTCACATGAACTGCTGGATGTCGACCGCGTTCATCCTCGACGGCCATCTGCTCGAGATGGTCCTCCGGCGCTGAGCCGTTCTCCTGGACAGTGACCGGAGACGAAATGGTGTTCGGAGACTCGGCGAAGATGCGAGCAACCACGTCAACGGCTCCAGCGGAAGCCGAAGATTCGATTGATCCCGACTCCCTCGTGAAGGGCAGCACCCCTTCCGGAACGTCCGTGGAGAGATCACCGTTCGCGAGGCGTTCCTTGATGACCTTGAGCGGAAGAAAATGGTCTCGCTGCTGCGTCAGGATCCAGCGGATCCGATCGATGTCGTCATCGTGGAACTTCCGATAACCCGACGGCGACCGTTCCGGATCGAGAAGGCCTTGAGCCTCGAGGAACCGGATCTTCGAGATCGTGACATCGGGAAATTCAGACTGGAGGAGCGTGAGCACCTCACCGATGGAGAGATGGCTCGGTTCCCCGCTCACGGGGTGACCCACCCCTGCCCCTGCACGAATACCAACTTGAATTTCCCGATTTGGAGTTCATCGCCGCTGGCGAGCGTGACACGGTCGATCCGAGAACGGTTGACGTATGTTCCGTTGAGCGATCCCGTATCGATGACTTCGAACGAGCCGTCTGTCGAGTGAATTTCAGCATGACGACGCGACACGGTGATGTCGTCGAGGAAGATGTCTGAGTCGGGATGACGCCCCACGGTGGTGACCGCAGAATCAACGCCGTAGCGGCTCCCGGTCTTCGGCCCTTGACGCACCACAAGGACCGCTCCGGGTGAGGCTCCCACCGAGCCGCCAGTCAACTCGCTGAGTTCGTTGGGATCCACCGGAGTGATCGGGTGGAAGGTGATCGTGGTGTGGTCACTGGAAGCGTGCTCAATGACTGCCCCGCACGAGGAGCAGAAACTCGAACCGAGTGAATTGCGGTGTCCGCAGTTGTTGCAGAACTCCTCGTCAGCAGCAGCCATCACGAACCCTCGATCAACCGCCGGTACGCCTCAACATCAAGAAGAGCCTCGACAGCCATCGGGTCCGATGGTTCGATGACACAGATCCAACCATCGCCGTAGGGGTCATCGTTCAGTCTCTCCGGGGAATCGCTGAGCCCCGCGTTGACCTCGACCACACGGCCAGCTACCGGCGCATAGATGTCGGAGACCGACTTGGTGGACTCGACCTCGCTCACCTTGGCCGCCGCCTCGAACTGCGCACCGACCTCCGGAATCTCGACGAAGACAACGTCACCGAGCGCATCTTGGGCGTAATCGGTGATACCAAGACGGAGACGGCCGTCCTCAAGGCGGACCCACTCATGGTCTGGTGAATACCGGAGATCGTCGGGAAGCAGCATGGGCGGAACGCTACCCGATCGCCGGAATCGGAGATAGGGCCACCCTTCGACGGGATCAGGAGGGCGACCGGGCCGCCCGTCCCTCCCGGAGCGCGCTCAGGCCGATGGGGATGTATTTCACGAAGGCGTAATAGGAGAAGATCAGGCCGGGGATGACGAACAACCACGCGAAACCTTGGCTGATCGGTGCCCACCAAAATGTGCTCCCGCCCGCAACGAACGCCGGGAAGGCGAACATCAGCAGAAACGTTCCTGTCTTTCCTGCGCGCGTGACGTCTATCCGACGTGCACCGAGCGACGCGAGCCCGAGGGTCGCGATCGAGATGGCCACCTCGCGGGCCAAAACCACCCAGCACACCCATGCCGGAGCGCAGCCGTCGATGAGAATGGAGATAAGAGCCACGAAGAACAAGAGACGATCAGCAACCGGATCAAGCACCTTGCCCAACGTGGAAGTCTGGTTGAAACGACGTGCGATGTACCCGTCGACCCAATCAGTCGCACCGAGCACTCCGAGCAGGACCGATGCAGCAGCAAGGTTCTTCTCGGAAAGGAGCAGCCAGACGAAGATCGGAAGACAAGCGAGCCGCACCACGGTGATGAGATTCGGAACTGTGAGTATCCGCGACTCCATTAGGTCGAGTCCCGGAGCCTCCAACGGTAGATGTTCGTGTTCCGACGACGAAGCCATGCCCAGCACTCTACGATCTCACTCTCATGGCTTCGATCTTCTCAAGAATCATCGATGGTGAACTCCCAGGCCGATTCGTCTACAGGGACGAAATCTGTGTGGCGTTCCTGACGATTGCCCCTATCTGCGAGGGCCACACCCTTGTCGTACCGCGAGCCGAAATCGACCACTGGATCGACCTCGACGCCGCCACGGTCTCGCATCTCACCACGGTCGCCCGGGAGATCGGGTTGGCCCAACGCAGTGCGTTCGGTGCTGAACGTGTCTCCCTCATCATCGCCGGCCTCGAAGTCCCCCATACCCATCTCCATGTCCTTCCCATCAAGAGTGAGGCGGACATCGATTTCGGGCGCGCAGATTCTTCGATACCTCCGGAGGAACTCGACCGCATCGCTCAGGCGCTCAGGACCGCCCTCGGCCCGCTCGGATCGGATTAGAGGAGCTGGCCCTGACCCGGGATCTCCCCGATCGGTTCAGGCACCACCTCCTGCATCAGATCCGGACCGTTATTGCGGGTTGAGTTCACAGCTGTGCTCACCGGATGACGAACAAGGACATCCTCGGCTGCAGGAACCATGAGGTCATGAAGGCTCTGGTCGTCAGTTTCGGAACTCATCCAAACTGACCATGCGTTCCGATCAAGCAGTACCGGCATGCGATCGTGAACCTCTGCGATCGCGCGGTTCGCCGGACAGGTGAGAATGCAGCAGGAGAACAGGCCAGGCCCATCCGGATCGGCGTCCGGGGGGCGCCAGAATTCCCACAGTGCAGCCAGCGCCAGCGGAGAACCCGACGCCGAATGGATGAATACCGGTTGTTTGCGCAACGGCCCGAGGGTGGTCCACTCGTAGAACCCATCCACGGGCATGATGCACCGACGACGGCGGAACGCGCTGCGGAACGAGGGCTTCTCTGCAACAGTTTCCGAACGCGCATTGATCAATCTGCTCGCACCCGACTGATCTTTCGCCCACGGAGGAACCAGACCCCAATGCATCACTCTTAGACGTCGCCCGGCACTCCCCTCCCCCACGACGTACACCTCTGTGGTGGGGGCGACGTTGTAGTTCGCCGACAACTCGTCGTCCGGAGGCTGCGCATCGAAGTAGGCGGCAATCACCGAAGCAGGAGTTGCACTCACGAACCGTCCGCACATGGTTGGAGTTTAGGGTTCGTCGTTGATCGGATGTCCGGGATGGGCCACGGTGTGGGGCAGAAAGAAACGGCCGATCACGGGGATGTTGAGGAACCCCTCGACCCCCGAGTACAGCAGTGCTACACGGGGAAGGGATCGGAGATCGTCGTAGACGATGCAACGCGGCACCCACTCGGGATGGAACCTCTGATTGAAATCTTTCAGAGAACGAATTTGGTAGAACGGGCTGAGCGCGTTGAGGCAAAGCTTCGCGAAACGCTGCGGAAGTGAATACTCAACGTCGTCTTCGAAGAACCGTCCCCATGCGGCAAAGTTCATCGAGAACCGATCAAGCCCCATGGAATCGAGTTGCATCATGGTCCGGGTCAGGAGGAACTCTGTCATCCCGTTCGGGGTCTCAGGGTCTCGTCGCATCACATCGAGCGTGTAACCGGGATCCGGACCGTAGATCGGAACGACTCGAAGGAATCCCCCCGGCTTGTCGTCTTCATCCATGGCGACGCAAAGCATGAACTCAGGATTCGTTCCCTCGATGTCTTGGCTGAGCGTCATGGTGAAGCCACGTTCCGGGGCCTTTCCCCGCCACCGCGCCGAGATGTCATTCAGTTGGCGGATGAGCTCCGGTCCGGCAGAAGTCTCGGGCATCCAGACGAACCTGTAGGTACGCGCAATACGGCCCGATGACTGGCGGATGCTCTTCCAGCGTCGCCCGTCGAGGCTGAAGTTCGAGCAGCGAACAACTGCTTCGTCACCGAGGTACACCGTATGGAGTCCCCGGTCGAGATAGAGCTGACGGTCGCTCTCTCGCACCGCCAGGAACGCAACCGCCCACGCCCTTTCCGCGCACATGTCAAGGAACTCATCAACGGCGAGGACACAGGAGTCGGGTTCGCCGATCGGGTCACCGGAGACGAGAGCGTGTCGTCCGAGATACGTGTACGCGATGAAGGATCGGCCGTCCGACGCGAAGAAGAACAGCTTGTCATCGCGAAGCGAGAAGTGGTCGAGAGTGTCATTGCCATATCGCCGCAGAATTTCTGTTGCCTCATGCCAAGACGCCCGCCCTTCCTCGGGTCGGGCAATGATCGGTCGGAAGATCAGCACCAGCGCCCACGCCAGCCCACCGAGCCCGAAAACAAGTAGCGATGTCGGATAGAACCACTCGAAGAATGGACGCGAGAACTCGTACGGGCCGTCGACACCCACCAAACCGAACAGGATGGTTTGCAACGCCCCGCCGAACGTCAGTTCTGGTGTGATGTTGTTGCGTTCGAAATAGATGGCCGAGAACCCGTAGACGAAGAGTCCGACCAGATACCAGGGAAGGAACCGAAGAAATTCGAACAGGGTCGGCGGATCCCCCGGAGCAGTGAACTGCTCGCGACTCAACGCCAGCAGCACCACCATCAGAACCGAGTAGATGGCTGCATAGCCATGGTGAACACGCAGCACATTGACGATCGCGCTTGTTCCGAACAGAAGCACAGCCACAACCCAAGCCAAGCGCCTCCGGCGGACCAACTGTCCGGCAAGATACAGAAGAGCGAAGCCAACGGCGAGGGCGATGACATTGCTCGCTACCTCGACGCCGAACGGCGTGAACACATTGGTCACGCGCTCGAAGCGATGACGAACGATCGGCAGCGTCGAAACCACGAGAAGCAGACCGCCGGTCGCGGTCAGCAAGCCGAGTAGTCGTGCACGTCTGCGTTTACGTCGCATGGGATTGCGGTTCCATGTGGAGACCAAGACTCAGTCTCTCGGTCATCCGTCAGCCCTGTGTCGAAGGGAAGTCAGCCTCGGACAATCCGGCTTCAGGCCGAAGTGTTGGAAAGAGAATCACCTCTCTGATGCTCTCAACGCCAGCGAGAAGCATGATGAGACGATCGATTCCGATACCCAAGCCACCAGCCGGCGGCATTCCGTATTCGAGGGCTCGCACATAGTCAAGGTCCACGTCGCCCGCTTCTGGGTCGCCAGCCGCTTTGGCAGCCGCTTCCTCCTGGAATCGGGCTAACTGTTCAATCGGATCGTTGAGTTCGCTGTATGCGTTTGCTAATTCTCGTCCGTCGACAATCACTTCGAATCGCTCCACGAGCGACGGATCGAGTCGGTGGGGCTTGGCGAGCGGAGAGGTCTCACGCGGATGGTCGAGCACGATCGTCGGTTGAAACACAGTGTGCTCCACCAGTTCGTCGTAGACCTCATGGGTACAGCGCCCTGCACCCCATGTTGGTTTGTAGGACAAACCAAGGCGATCAAGGACCGCCCGGGCGTCAGCGAGAGGCATCGAAGGATGTATCTCGACGCCGAGGACCTCACCGATCAGATCCACCATGGAGACTCGGCGCCACGACGGGGTGAGATCAATGTCAACGCCACGCGATGACACCACTGTCGAACCAGTGGATGCCATTGCCGCACCGGCGACCAACTGCTCGGTGAGTTCCATCATTTCGTAGTAATCGCCGAACGCCTGATATGCCTCGAGCATCGTGAATTCCGGGTTGTGGCGGGTGTCGATCCCCTCATTACGAAATACCCGGCCGATCTCGAAGACTCGCTCCAGCCCGCCGACGAGAAGACGCTTGAGAGGGAGCTCCAGGGCAATCCGGAGGTAGGTATCCATGTTCAGCGCGTTGTAATGAGTGATGAACGGCCGCGCGGTTGCACCTCCCTGCTGCAAGTGGAGAAACGGGGTTTCGACCTCGAGAAATCCGCGCCGATGCAGCTCATTGCGAATCGATTGAACTGCAGAAAAACGAACCTCGAACACGCGTCGGGCATCTGAATTGACAGTCAGATCCACGTAGCGCTGGCGATATCGGGCGTCAACGTCCGAGAGTCCCTTCCACTTGTCGGGGAGTGGACGGAGCGCCTTACTCAGGAGCACGAACGTCGAAACTTTGACCGACAGTTCGCCCTTCTTGGTGACCATCACCGTGCCGGTCACACCGATCCAGTCACCTCTGTCGAGATCATTGAACTCGGTAAGTCTCTCCTTGCCGATCACACCGGCGGAGACGAACAACTGGACCTCTCCACTCCTGTCACGGAGTTGACCGAACGTGAGCCTGCCCTGGTCACGCTTCAGCATCAGTCGACCGGCGAGGGTCACCTCGACCTCGCGCTCCTCACCGGCCGCCAGATGACCGAACTCGGAGCGAAGGTCGTCAATCGAACGGTCGAGGTCGAACCGATAGGGGTATGGCTCAGCGCCGGTTGCACGAAGGTCCTCAACCTTTTTCAGACGAAGCGCCCGAATCGATGCTCGCTCCTCATCGGACGGCTCGACCAAATCCGCTTCCGTCTGATCGTCCACCGACCCCGCTTCGAGGCGCGGATCTTCGGGAATGGGGTCAGCTGCGTCCATCGTGGGTGCTCCGGGTCTGGGGACAGTGCAGGAAGATTTGTGCACCTGCGGGGCGCCTCTGTGGCACCCCGCTCGGTTTGGTCGGGCTGGCGGGATTCGAACCCACGACCTTCGGTCCCCCAGACCGACGCGCTAACCAAGCTGCGCCACAGCCCGTGGAGTTGACACCTTAGCGAGCCGAGGAGCCCCTGCCGGAATCGGTACCGACGGAAGCGAACAACGAGGGCTGGAAACGTCGAGTTCGCCACCAGTACTCAACAGTTGTCCCAGGCCACAAGGTGTCGACCTGGCCGCCTGCTGAGCGGTACCAGCTCGTACAGCCGGTCGTCCATACAGTGTTCGCAAGTCGTCGTTGCACCTCCGAATAGAACGCAGCGACGGCAGCCGATTTCACAGTGGTTGCGTTCACTCCACGGGTGCGAAGGTCGAGCAGTGCTCCGCGGACGTAATGGAGTTGGGCCTCGACCATGAAGATGATCGAGTTATGTCCGAGTCCGGTGTTGGGGCCGGCGAGGAAATAGAGATTCGGAAATCCGTCGACCGCGATACCCAGATGGGTTGCGGCTCCTGACCGCCACCGATCGGCGAGGTCCAGACCGCCAGCACCCTCGATCCGGATTGGGCCGGGGAAATCCGAAGCCGAAAAACCGGTTCCGAGGATGATTGTGTCGACCTCATGTTCCACGCCATCGTCGGTACGTATTCCGCTTGGAGTGATGCATTCGATCTTCTCGGTGCACACGTCGACCTCGGGGCGGGCGAGAGTCGGATACCAGTTGTTCGCGATGAGGAGCCGCTTGCATCCCGGCTCGTAGGTAGGCACGAGACGCTCCTGTTCGATCGGATCTGGAATTGAGGCGGCGATGTGTGATCGGACCCCATCTTTGATCCGCTGCGAGAGGCGTTGTGCGGTACGCCCTCGTCCAAGGAAAGCCGCTGAGAGCATTTCCTGCCGGAAGTACACCCTCCAGCGGTGGAGTCGCTGCAGACCCGGCACACGGGCGTACAGCGATTTGCGCCACGCTGGTGCGGGACGATCGTCACGTGGAAGAACCCAAGGCGCGGATCGCTGGAAGACGGTAAGTCGATCCACCAGCGGCGCGATCTCCGGAACGAACTGGATCGCCGATGCGCCGGTTCCGATGACCGCCACCCGGGCACCGGTGAGATCGTGTTCGTGGTTCCAGCGGGCGGAATGGAACATGGTGCCGGCAAACGAATCGAGCCCATCTATGTCCGGCATCGATGGACGACTCAATGGGCCGGTCGCCATGATCACCGAACGCGCCATTCGCTCAGAGCCGTCAGCAAGAGCAAGAACCCAGTGACTATCTGTGCTGTCCCAGCGGATGGATCGAATCTCGCAGTCGAAATTGATCACGCGTCGGACATCGAGTGAGTCAGCCGTTCGCTCAAGATAGCCCTCGATCTCCGGCTGAGCCGGGTAACTGCGACTCCAATCCGGATTTTGCGCGAATGACAACGAGTAGAGATGACTCGGAACATCGCATGCGCATCCGGGATACGTATTGTCCCGCCACGTACCACCAACCGTGGAACCCTTCTCGAAGACCTCGAAGCGTTGGTCGCCAAGCTTTCGGAGCATGGCCGCTGCGGCTATGCCTGCGACTCCAGCGCCGATGACTGCAACATCGAGCTTTTCATCATTCATCGGGACACCAGCCATTCAATTCCTTGGATCGCTCTCCATCCGAGATAGAGCGCCGCGGCGGCAACGAGAACCCAGAAGTGCCAAGGAACCCGTTGGACCTTCGGCGGCTCGCCGATGAGACGCCCACATGTCGGGCATGTGCCGTCAGGCGGCAAAGAGCTGGGATTCCAGAACCTCGTGCAGTCCTCACACCAGGGCACGCTGCACCACCGAAGTCGCGCGAAAGTCGTCAATCATGGGGCAAAGCTACTCCGGCCCGCTGCGAGCACTCAGTCCCGCTTGCGAACCCGCAACTTGATCGGCGTGGCACCGAAACCGCATTCCTCGCGTAGTGAACGCTCGAGGTAGCGCAGGTAGGAAGCGGGAAGTTCCTTGTTGGCGAACAATGTGAAGGTAGGAGGATCGACTGCTCCCTGAGTGGCGTAGAGCACACGTCCACCGTGCGGGGCCGGTTGCGCAGACTGCGCAGCGCGCAGAACCTGATTCACCTTCCGCGTGGGGACACGGCGGTGATAGTCGTCAATCGTTCCCGACAGCGCGGGCAGAAGTCGGTGCACGCCCTTGCCGGTCAATGCGCTGATCTTGAGCACCGGTGACTCACCGATGAAATGGAGTTTCAGGCTGATCTGATAGGCGATCTCCGAATGCTCTTCCGCATCGAGCAGCTCCCACTTGTTGAGAAGCACCACGACCGGACAGCCAGCGGCATCGATCCGCTCAGCAAGACGTTGGTCCTGTGCGGTTACGCCAACTGTGGCGTCGATGACCAGAAGCGCAACATCAGCGCGATCAATAGCCTGCAGGGCACGGACTAAGGAGTAGTACTCGGTTCCCTCGTCGATCTTCGCCCGACGACGCATTCCCGCCGTGTCCACGAATCGCACAGGTCCGTCAGGTGTTTCGACGATGGTGTCGACTGCGTCACGGGTCGTTCCCGGCATGTCGTGGACAACGGATCGATCCTCCCCGATCAGTCGGTTGAAGAGCGTGGACTTCCCCACGTTGGGACGACCAACGATTGCGACCGAGAAGATCTTGTCCTCGGCCACCTCGGTGACGACTTCCGGCTCCGGTTCGCGTTCCGGCAGCACAGCAAGAAGCGCATCGAGCATGTCGCCGGTTCCGCGCCCGTGCAGTGCGCTCACCAGCACGGGCTCGCCCACACCGAGCCGGAGCAACTCCCAAGCCGCAGCGTCGCGATTCGTATCGTCAACCTTGTTCGCGATGAGCAGCACCGGTCGGCCGTGCTTCCGCAGGATCTGCGCGATTCTGCTGTCCTCTTCGGTGATGCCGACATTGACGTCGACAACGAAGAGAACCGCATGCGCACCGAGGATTGCAGTTTCGCTCTGTTTCGACACCTTGGCATCGAGCTCGGAGCCTCCCGGCATCCACCCGCCCGTATCGACCAGAGTGAATTCGTAGCCCTGCCACTCAGCGACCACTTCTTTGCGATCACGAGTGACGCCGGGCTTTTCCTCGACGATGGCTTCGCGGCGCCCGACGATGCGATTGAAAAGGGTGGACTTGCCCACATTGGGGCGCCCGACCACAGCCACTGTGGGCAGGTCGCGCGTGGTTGCGGTGCTCATCGTTTCTCCAGTGCCGCTCGAAGAGCGATGCCATCGGTCGGGATGATTTCGACCGGTCGAGGAAGATCCTCAGGGGTGGTGCCGTCCAGGAAGCGTCCTTGGGAGAGGCACACGTCAGGGAGAAGATAGCGGTGTCCGATCGGTTCGCCACTGAGGGCGGACGCGATATCGCTGCCAGTCATCAGTCCGGCAACGGCGGTGTTGCCTCCGAAGAATGTGTTTGGGACCTCGATGACGCGAATGTCGTCGCGATCAAGTCCATCTATGAGCGGGCGCAGAATTGTGGCTCCATATGCTCCGGTAAGAACGGCGATCGGAGCGCTCGGTGATGGGCGTAACGACACGATCGACCCTTCCGAGGATTTCACCACGGTCGTTCTGGGCGCCCGGTAACCCTCTGCGGGCGCACCATCGACCCAGGCGAAGAATCCTGTCGCCACACCGGTGGGTGAATCGGCGCGACCGGTGAATTCGAGTTCGAACGTGCGGGCCATGCCAACGCCGTCCTCATGCATGGGAAAACCCTCGTAGGCGTCGGGTTCGGGGAACGGACGATCGGCGAGCAGGTAGTACTCGTCGGCAGCGAAGACCAGACGATGGCCGAGTGCCGTTAGGAAGATCTCCTGCCACTCCCCCACTGTGTCGACAACTTCAGCGGCTTCATCCCGGCTGTGAGGTCGCATCGCAGGTTCCGTGTTGAACCGACTGATCCCTAACGGGACGACACAGATGCTCGCCAGATCCGGGAATTGGTCGAGTACCCCGGCGAGCGTGTCGTCGAGAATGCGCCCATTGTTGCGATCGGGACACACGACGATCTGTCCGTGCACCTCTATCCCGTGGTCGAGGAGCGCACGCAACCACCGAAGGCTCGTCGCCCCCCGCCGATTACGCAGCAGCGTCGAGCGCACTTCCGGATCGGTGGCGTGGATCGAGACGTGCAGTGGAGAGATCCCCTCGGTGATGACTCGTTCGAAGTCTGCCTCGGTGAAGCGGGTCAGGGTGGTGAAGTTCCCGTACAGGAAGGAAAGTCTGTAGTCATCGTCCTTGAGGTAAAGGCTCTCACGCATACCCGGCGGAAGTTGATAGATGAAACAGAACTCGCAATGGTTGTCACATGTTCTGACCTGATCGAACAGCGCAGACTGGATCTCCGCCCCGAGTGGTTCCCCCGCGGCCTTCGCGACCTCAAGCTGCAGTTCGATCCCGCCACGCGAGATATCGACTGCGAGGTCCATCTCATCGGTCAGGAGTCGATAGGCGATGATGTCACGAGGAACCTCGCCGTTGAGAGCGAGGATCTCGTCGCCCGGTTCGATCCCGGCACGATCGGCAGGGGATCCGGGAGCGACAGCAATCACGAGCGGAGAAGACATGGGCCACCAAGCTACCGCCGGTAGCCTCTCCGACCATGGAAGCAGGAGCAGGAACAGCCACAACACCCCCGAATGCCATCGCTGGGATGCAGCGGCGGGACATCGGGGTGGAGCGTGTCCTGCTCGCGGCACCCCGTGGGTTCTGCGCTGGAGTGGAGATGGCCATCAAAGCTCTGGCTTGGATGGTGCGAGCCTTCGAGTCACCCGTGTACTGCTACCACGAGATCGTTCACAACCAGCGGGTCGTCGAGCGATTCGAGGCTCTCGGTGTGGTGTTCGTCGACTCTATCGACGAGGTACCCGTGGGCAGCCCGATCATGCTGTCAGCACACGGTTCCGCCCCCGATGTCGTGACTGCGGCGCAGAACAATGGCGGTTACGTGGTTGATGCGGTGTGCCCGCTTGTTACCAAGGTCCACCATGAGGTCAAGGTGCGGGCGGGGAAGGGTTATCAGATCGTCTACGTGGGCCACGAGGGTCACGAAGAAGCGGTCGGGACAATGGCGGTCGCCCCTGAGTCGATACACCGGGTCGAGTCAGTCGCTGAGGTGAGCGAGTTGCCCGCGTTCGAGGAACCGGTTGCGTTGCTGGCGCAGACCACTCTCAGCCATCGAGATTGGGCCGATGTGCTCGATGCAACCAAGTCCCGATTCCCCGACATGTGGGTCCCCGGACGCTCTGACCTCTGCTTCGCAACGACCAACCGGCAATCGGCGTTGCTCGAGATCGCGCCTCGCTGCGATGCCGTGGTGGTCATCGGATCGGCGAACTCTTCGAATACACGGGCGCTTGAGAGCCTCGCCAGGCACGCTGGCTGTGCGCGTGTCTACCGGGTCAACGGCGCCGAGGAACTTCCTGACGATCTCGCCGGCGTCGTCGGGGTCACGGCGGGGGCCAGCGCACCGGAGGAACTGGTTGAAGCTGTGATCTCCCGACTTGCACCGCGACACGGCGTCGAGGAAGTTCGCGTCACCGAGGAGGACGAGTATTTCCCTCCCCCGCGTAACCTGCGCGATCTCATCAACGCTGTCGATGCTGCGGGGACGTTCCTTCTGGGAGGTCCGGTTCAAGCTCGACCGCCGGTCAACGACCGCTCGATCCACGCAAGCGATGTGCTCGCCTCGCTTGACTAGAGCAGGATTCGGGTTCGAGTGGCAAACTTTTGCCATGACCTTCACACGTATGGACGAATCGACTGCTGAGCAGTGGCTCGAAATCGGAGCCCGCACGAATGAGAACCAAGGCCGGGTTGCTGACCGCATGCTCATGTTGCTCCGCTCGCTGGCCCAGATCACCGACGGATTCGGTACCGACCAACTCACACATTGCCTCCAGACCGCCACCCTTGCTGAGGAGTCCGGAGCAGATGATGAGGTCGTCTTCGCGGCGCTTATGCACGACGTCGGCAAGGCAATCAGCGTCCCGAACCACCCGGCTATCGCTGCGGAGATGATCCGTCCTTACGTGCGAGCCGAGGTATACCAGATGATCCGAGTGCATCAGGACTTCCAAGGCCGCCACTATTACGCGCACTTCGGCGGGGATCCGGAGGCTCGCGAGAATCACCGATCGTCGCTCTCAGCCGAACAGTTCGACCTCGCTGCGCGCTTCGCCGACGAATGGGATCAGATCGCCTTCGACCCTGCGTACCCAACGCTCCCGCTTGAACATTTCGAGCCGCTGGTGCGACAGGTCACGAGCAAAGCCCGGATGTGACGCTGCCCGTCAACTGACTGCGACCACCGGACAGGATCAGAGGCCGCGCTGGTCGGCAACCAGACCGAGAAGAACCTGCGCAGCATCGGTGTAAGTCTTCTCTGAAATGAATGCGTGCTGCGTTCCCGTGTACAGATCGCGGAAGGCACGCTCGAGACGACTTCCCTCACGGATCGCAGTTGTGCCTGCAGCGAGATGAGCCCATTGCGCAACCTCGCGACAGGCTTCAGTGGCATAGGTGGCAGCGATTCGCATATCTGCACGCATCGTGGGTGTCAGTTCTGCGCCTGCGGCGACCTCGGACTCAACCCGGCTGAAGGTCTCGACGACAAGGAGGCGTGCGGCGCGCCACATCCCGAGATGATGGGCGTAGCCCCGCTGGAACGACTGCTTATGGGCCATCGTCTCCATCTCTCCCATCCGGGCCTTGACCAGTGCCAGATCGCGCACGTCGTCAAGCATGCTCTCGGCGACTCCGAGCGCCCATCCAGCGTGTCCCGCTGCGGTGATCGCCATCAGCCCCATATGGAACGCCGGCGACGTTCCGCGCAACGGCGTTCGGGCGAAGAGATTGAAGGTCCGATGCTCAGGAACGAACAGCTCAGAGACGTTGTAGTCATACGACCCGGTACCGCGAAGGCCCTGGACATGCCAGCCATCCGTGAACGTGATCTCGTCTCGCGGAATGACCGCTGCCATCAGCAGGATCTCGCCGTTCTCGTCAAAGCAGAAATTGCCGTCGCTCAGTGGGAGAAAACCAGCACAGACAAAGGCAGAGTGACCAGTCCCGGAGCCGAAATTCCATGAACCGGAGATCGTGTAGCCGCCGTCCACTTTGATCCCCTGTCCATTGGGAGCGAACTGCCCTCCCATGGTCACCCGATCGCCGCTACCGAAAACCTCATCGAACCCCTCATCGGGCAGATACGCGGCAACCGCCGCGGCCGAGGGAAGGTTCGCGATACCGATCCATCCGAAGGATCCATCGAGCCATGCCATGCGCTGCCACATCTCGAGCATCTCGGTGAAGGTCGGCTCCACACCGCCAGCGACGGCGGGGTTCATGTAGCGCATGAGCCCGCCGTCCCACATCGCGTCGATGACCGCAGCGGTCATGGTCCTTGCTGACTCGCAGGCTGCAGCTTCAGCAGTGACGATCTCAGCGATCGAATCAATCAGAGCGGTTCCGTGTTCCCCCAGAAGTGTCATGTCGACATCTTGGCCCAAACCGCACGGTGACGTGAACCGCCAAGCACAACGACGCCTATGGAAGGGTTGGTTCCACCCGATCCGTGCCATCAGCAACAGGAACCGAATCGGGCGTGTCCTTGATCAGCCAACGGGTTGGATTCGGTCGACCGGCCCGCAACTGCGCTTCGTCGAAAAGTTCTTGGAGCGCTGCGCCAAGGCGTGCGCTCTGCTCCTTGATCGCTCGCCGCGGAACCCTGCCGCCGTCAGTGGTCGCTGCGGGATGGAGTGCCTCCCCGACGACGATGGTGATCCGTACCGGCCGGATCATCTTTGAGCCCTTGGTCATCGCCGTCTCAGTGCCTCCGAGACCAACCGGGATGATCGGAACACCGCTTCGACACGACACATACGCCGGACCATCGAAATAGTCGGTAAGCACCGGACCGCTCTGACGCGTTCCCTCGGGAAACATCACCAAGGGCTCGCCGCGGGACACGACGGTGAGCGCTGCTCGAAGCGCCTCGCGGTCGGCTGACCCGCGCTGGACAGGAAACCCGCCCATGGCCGAGAAGAACCAACCCGTCGGACGCGTGGTCCAGAGTGATTCCTTACCCATGTAGCGCATGCGTCGTCGGGTGATTGCCGAAATCACCAGCGAATCAAGATTCGAGCGATGAATCGGCGACACGATGTACGCCCCGTCTTCCGGAAGGTTCTCGAGGCCGACAATGTCGAGTCGATGCCACGCCAGCAGGTAGACGTGGATTGCGCCGCGAACAACGCTATAGAGCAGGTTCTGCGACCAACTCATCACCTCACCCTTCTCGTGCCCGGCCGGAACGTGAAGTTCCTCCCTCGTCACGACAGCAGTTCCAGGATTCTGTCGACGATCTCATCGACACC
>Ga0164295_10000306_pt1 | contig 41586 bp, 32 predicted proteins | sample GEODES006metaG_FD_111798 | JGI IMG/M metagenome (GOLD analysis project Ga0164295, IMG submission 111798) | Oligotrophic lake water microbial communities from Sparkling Lake, Wisconsin, USA - GEODES006 metaG | ecosystem: Environmental > Aquatic > Freshwater > Lake | place: USA: Sparkling Lake...
ATGTCAGCTGAGCAGGCCTGGGACAGTTACATGACTCTCGTGCTCGGTAAGCCAGACGGCTACAAAGCCCCACTTCAGGATCTATATGCCAAGTCCATCGACCTGAACCTTGAAACCGTGGATCCGCAGACCGTGCTCATCAAGTATGACGCTTATCGCAAGATCCAGCAGAAAGAACGCGCCCTCATGGGTGGCGGTCTCGAGATGGCTGGTGGTGATATGATGATGGAAGAGAAAGCCTCCAAATCCACCAAGAAGCCTGAAGCAACCGCCATGAATGATGGTCCTGATAAGGTCCTCAGCTATGAAGGCATGAACCTCATGCGTGCTTCAGAAATTGTACAGCCAGCTCCTGGGGGGCACTTCTTGACTGACTTCGGTCAATCCCCTCGTATGCTCATCGACGGCAGCACCAAGGTCGGCAACGTCCCACAGGTGCTCACCATCATGAACGGCAAGGCGCAGAAGATGCTCACTAGCCCAGATTCACTCATCTTCCGTAATATGGAATCCGTGCGTGACCCTTCTGAAAAGGTTGAGCGCATGTTCCTGACCATCATGAACCGCAAACCAACGATGAATGAAAAAGACATCGCTAAGCGCGTGCTCGGCGCTGGTGACGATGGCTATGCCAACATGATCTGGGCGCTCATCAATACCCGCGAATTCATGTTTGTTCAGTAATCACGGACTCAATCACTTTTTAACTTCAATTTTTAATTCTATGAAATCAGAACTCCTCCGCCTCAACGACGCTAATCGCCGTCAGTTCATGCTGAACACCGCCAAGACGGTCCTCGGCGTCACCCTCCTCCCTGGTCTTTCTTCCAAGATGGCTAAGGCTGCTGGCGCATCCGGCCCAGGCACTCCTGGGTTTGGCAAAGCTAAACACGTGATCTATCTCTGGATGGGTGGCGGCATGACTCACATCGACACCTTCGATCCAAAAGAAGGTGCTACCAAGGGCTTCGGTGATCGCATCAAGGCCAAAGCTGAAGGCATCGATTACCTCGGTGGTTATCTGCCGAAGTTGGCTGAAAATGCCAGCAAGTTATCCCTCATCCGCTCAATGTCCTCCAAGACGGGTGTGCATGAAGCTGGCACTTACATCATGAAGACGGGCTATGAGCCACGTGGCACCATTGTTCACCCAGCCATGGGTGTTTGGGGTTCCCACTTCCTGGGTCGTATCAAAGACGTCACTCTCCCAGATAGCGTCGTCGTCAATAGCGGCAGTGCCTATCCAGGAGCAGGCTTCTTCCCGCCTGCTATGTCCCCAATCCCGATCTCCAACCCAGAGACCGGTCTCCAAAACATCAAGCCAACCACCTCTGATGCCCAGTTCAGCAAGCGTATCTCGCTAATGAATGAGTTCGACTCTGGCTTCCGCAAGAAGTTCCAGAGCGAAGATGTGAAAGCTTATTCCGAGTTCTACGATGAAACTCTCAAGCTCATGAAGAGCGAAGACCTCAAGGCCTTCGACCTCACACAAGAGACGCCTGAAACTCGTGAGAAATACGGGAAGAACAACTTTGGCCAAGGCTGCCTGCTCGCTCGTCGTCTCATCGAAAGCGGTGTCCGCTTCGTCGAAGTACAGATGGGCGGCTGGGACATGCACAACACCATCGACAACGCCATGACTAACAATGGTAACACGCTCGACACAGGCTTCTCTGCCCTGTTGCTCGATCTTGAAGCCAAAGGTCTTCTGGATTCCACCTTGGTTGTCCTAGGCTCCGAATTCGGACGCACGCCAGACATCAATGAAAACGATGGTCGTGACCATTACCCTCTCGCCTACACCACCGTCCTTGCTGGCGGCGGAGCCAAACGCGGGTTCGCTTATGGTGCTTCGGATAAAGAAGGTCGCCGTCCTGCTGATAAGCAGACCAGCCCTGAGGACTTCCTGGCCACTATCGGTCACGCCATGGGGCTCCCCGTGGACGAAGTCGTCATGTCACCCTCGAACCGCCCTTTCACCGTCGGCAATACAGGCGTGCCAGTGATCGACATCTTCGCTTAATCTCGAATCGATAGCCTCTAAACTTAACACCCGGCCCAAAAGGTCGGGTGTTTTGTTAGGTGGAAAAGCTTCTTTCCAGCCTTTCATTGGCCCAATGTCTAGCCTTCGTTCCCGAGCTTGCAAATGAGCTCCCAGTGCTGAGGCTGGACCTCGGTGATGGACAGGCGGTTCCCTCGGCGAAGAATCAGCATGTCCGCCAGCTTGGGCTCCGCACGCAGCATGTCCAAGGTCACAAACGTCGTGAAGTCTGCCTCCCATTTCACATCCACCATTAGCCAGCGTGGTTCTTCACACTTACTGCCGGCATCAAAGTATTCCGAAGCAGGATCAAACTGTGTGTGATCAGGATAAGCCTCTTTGACGATCTTCACGATTCCGGCAATTCCTGGCACGGGACAGCTTGAGTGATAAAAAAAGCCCAGATCCCCCAGCGCGATTTGATCCCGCATCATGTTCCGCACCTGATAATTTCGCACTCCATTCCAAGGCTCCGTCTTCTTTGGACGCGCCTTGAGGTGATCGAAAGAAAAAACATCAGGTTCAGATTTGAGTAGCCAGTGAGACATATGAATTCACCTGATACGCAGCAACCAAGAAAAAGGAATGATGAAGTTACTCGATTGTGCGATGCATTGGGATGCCTACAGACCTTCATGCCACCCTTAAAAAACACTTTGGCCATGCGGCTTTCCGCCCGGGGCAGGAGCGAGTGATGCAGTCGCTCCTGGCTGGGCGGAGTGCACTGGCGCTGTTTCCGACGAGTGCAGGGAAGTCCCTGTGTTATCAGCTTCCGGCGCTGTTGATGGAAGGGGTGACGCTGGTGATCTCACCTCTGATCGCGTTGATGAAGGATCAGGTAGAGGCGCTGAAAGCGCGCGGGATTGCGGCAGCGCGGTTGGACTCGTCGCTATCGCTAGAAGAGTCTCAACGGGTGTTTGACGACATGAAGTCTGGGCTTTTAAAGCTGCTCTACATCGCGCCAGAGCGGCTGATGAATGAGAACTTCATTGAGCGACTCAAGCAGGTGAAAATTGCCATGATGGCGGTGGATGAGGCGCACTGTATTTCGGAATGGGGACACAATTTCCGCCCAGAGTACCTGCGTCTGGCACTGATGGCGCAGGAGCTTGGCATTCATCCATTACTGGCGCTGACGGCGACGGCGACGCCTGATGTGGCGCGGGATATTCGAAAGGCGTTTGGCATCGCCGAAGAAGATCACGTGCAGACGTCGTTTCATCGATCTAACTTACATTACCGCATCACGTCTTGCCCTGCACTAAAGCGAAAGGAGTATTTGGTAAAGGTTCTGCTAAAGCGGAAAGGGGCCTCCATTGTCTATGTGACACTGCAAAACACGGCGGAAGAGGTGGCAACCTTTCTGCAACGTAATGGGGTGAATGCATTGGCTTACCATGCCGGTCTACCAGATGAGCACCGACATGCGGCGCAGGACTCCTTCATGAATGGCACACTGGACGTCATTGTGGCGACTATTGCCTTTGGCATGGGGATCGATAAAGCCAATATCCGGGCCGTGTATCACTACAATCTGCCCAAGACGCTGGAGAACTACATGCAGGAAACGGGCCGTGCCGGGCGTGATGGAAAGACTTCCGTGTGTGAATTGTTGGCCTGCAAAGACGACTGCATTGTCTTAGAAAACTTCACATTCGGTGATACGCCAACGCCACAGGCATTGCGTCAGTTGGTGGATCATTTGTTGCGCCAGGGACAGGAGTTCGATTTCTCTCTCTACGATCTTTCTCAGTCCACGGATATTCGGCCACTGGTCATTGAGACTGTTTTAACCAATTTGGAGCTCACCGGCGTGGTGCGTCCGTTAGGGTCATTTTATTCGAGTTATCAATTCCGTTTTCTTCAGCCTGAGGCGCGAATTTTGTCAGGCCATAAACCAGAGCGACAAGCGTTTTTGAAGCGTGTTTTTTCAGCAGGTAAGCGTGGGACCAAATGGATCACGCTGAATCCTGACGAGGCAGCGGAACAGATCGAAGAGCCACGCGAGCGGATCATGAAGGCTTTGACTTGGATGCAGGAAGCGGGGGAAATTGAACTTAAACCGAGTAAGGCTCGGCAGCGCTATCGCCTGTGTGACAATTCGGCGGAGCGTGATCCAGGGCCGATCAGTGTGCAGATGCAGCAGCTTTTTATCAATCGAGAGGCGCGTGATGTCGAGCGGCTTCATCAGGTACTAGAGCTGGCTGGGCATCGCGGTTGTTTGACGCGCTGGTTGCTGCATTACTTTGGGGAAGAAATGGTTGAGGATTGCGGCACCTGCACGAGCTGCCGAGAGCGGGCTAAAGGTGGGGTCGATGAGACACCGCGCTTATTGCCGCAGTCGCCGATCCCTGAAATCACCATGGAAGATGTGGCGGCGATCCGTGCGCTGATGGACGAGCGCCATGTCTCTCTGCGAACGCCAAGGCAGCTGGCGCGTTTTCTTTGTGGCCTTTCCAGTCCAGCGACGATCCGCGAGCGTCTGACGCGGAATGAAGCCTATGGAAGGCTGGAAAAAGTGCCTTTTGCCGATGTGCTGGCGCAGACTGAGACGATGAGGTAGCCACGCATGCCAAGGTGTAGAAGGTTATATCGAAGATCCACCTGCTTGTGCAGGCAGCTACGTGGCGCAGGGGGCTACAACATCTTCACCATCAGAGGCAGCACCTTTGAGTAATGCGTGCTTCCGCCGGAGCGGCTGAGTTGCTCACTGATGAGGTCGGCGTCACTGACGACATCTGCGGGGAGAAGCTCTTCATGGCTATGACCTTCACAGGTGGCATTCACACGCACAAAGCTGGAGAGGCCATCGCGAGTCACACTGACTTCGAGACACGGCGCTGTGAGGCGCAGAGATTGCAGGGCGCATCCGGTTTCGGTCTCGATTAAAGTGACACGAAGGTTAGTTCCGTCAGCCTTTTGAAAGACTAGACCGGATTGAGCTTCATCGAGAACGGCACCCAGTCTCTGAGTGATCCAGCCTGCTAGCAGCACGGCAGCGCAGCGTTCGGTATTTAGGTGTGTGATCTCGATGGACTGGAGCTTTGGCAAGTGCTCGCGCGCTTTGATATCCTGAAAGGCATTGGCTAAAGCGGTGCGAAGAAAGTGACTGCGCGTCCAGCTCAGATCTCGGACATCGAAGTGGGCTGTTTCGGCCGCGTTTGCAGCGCCTAGACTGGCGAACTCACGGCGAGGATCATCCCAAGTGCTGCTGTCGATGATGAGTGTGCCGATTCGGCTGTAGAATCGCTCTTCGAAGTTTTTCTTGAGTTCTCCCTGCCACCAGACGATGAGTGGCAGATCGGAATCGAGATGGGCAAAGACGACGTTTTGAACTTGAGCGGCGTCACCTCCTTCAAGCACAAAGGAAATCTGCTCGCTGCAAACAATCTGTTTTCCCTGGTAGGGACGGCAGAGCGCATTGATCCAGGCGCGCGCGCGCTGAGGTTTGACCTCTGGCAGGCATGTGATCAAAAGTGCCCGACAGGCATTTTCAGCCGTGATCTTGGCCAATAGATTGTTATTTTCAATCAATGATTCCGTATCCTCACTGTAAATGGCAAGGTTGATGAGCGAGGCACGAGTCTTCGCGATATCGCTATCCCAAAGCTCCTTGAGAGCGCGGTCGATCTTAGTGAGTGGAACTTCGGTGCCAAGGCAGGCTAGGGTGTCTTCAGTGAGGGGCATGGGATTATGCAAGGCGTTGCTCCGCTACAGCAACCTCCAGGCGTGGCCGTCTTGGCGGAGAAGGTCGTCGGCTTCTTTGGGACCCCAGCTTCCAGCAGGGTATTCACACATTGGCGGTGGGGTGGCGGACTGATGCCAGGCGTGCTCGATCTCGTCGATGAACTTCCAGGCGCTTTCCACTTCGTCGCGCCGGGCAAAGAGGGTGGCATCTCCAGCCATGGCATCCAAAAGCAGGCGTTCATAGGCCTCAGGGCTGGCCTTTCCAAAACTGCTGCTGTAGCGGAAGTCCATCTTCACTTGTTGCATGGAGAGGGCTTGGCCGGGCTGTTTGGCCAGGATGCGCAGGGCGATGCCCTCATCTGGCTGAATGCGGATGACGAGGGTGTTTTCACTGCTGCCTGGGAGTCTTGCCGTAGCGAAGGGGACCTGTGGCGGTTTTTTGAAGTGAATGCTGATCTCGGTGGCCTTTTTCGGTAGTTGCTTGCCCACACGAATGTAAAACGGCACTCCCTGCCAGCGCCAAGTATCAATGAAAAGGCGCAGGGCCACGTAGGCCTCCGTTTGGGACTCAGGATTCACGCGATCTTCCTGTCGGTAACCGACGCGAGAAACGCCATCGACACTGCCAGCGGTGTATTGGGCACGGATGACACTGGCACCGACGGCCTCAGGGCCGATCAGCGGACGCAGAGCGCGGATGACCTTGACCTTCTCATCACGGACACTGTCGGCACTCAGGTCGGTCGGCGGCTCCATCGCGACGAGGCTGAGGAGCTGAAAGAGATGATTTTGCACCATATCACGCAGAGCACCAGCGGTGTCGTAGTAACCGCCACGGCCACCTTCCATGCCGAGATTTTCTGCGCAGGTGATTTGTACGTTGTCGATGTATTTGCTGTTCCAATTCGGCTCAAAAAGCGCATTGGCAAAGCGTAGCACCATGATGTTTTGAGCGGTTTCTTTGCCCAGGTAATGGTCGATCCGGTAAGTGTCCTTTTCCTCGAAGGTCTCGGCCACGGCGGCGTTCAGCGCACGTGCGGTGGCCAGATCTTTGCCAAAGGGCTTCTCACAGACAACACGCGCCCATTTGCCATCCACGCCGTGGTTCAAACCAGCAGCCTTCAGCATCTCTAGGATCGGCTTGAACGCCTCTGGCGCAGAGGCCAAGTAAAAAAGACGGTTTGCGGTGGTGCCGCGCTCTTTGTCGAACTGATCGAGCAGTAGCTTTAACTGCACATACCCAGCAGGATCTTCGAACTCGCTGCGGTGGTAATGAATACTCTGGGAAAAACTGTTCCAAAGCTCATCATTGTGACCTTGGCGGGAGTTTTTGCGATTTCCTTCTTCGAGTTCTTTGCGGAAGACTTCGTCGGTCTTTTCACGCCGGGCAAAACCGACCAATTTAAACTGCGGCGGCAAGTCCCCACAGGCAGCGACATTGTAGAAGGCCGGGATGAGCTTGCGATTGGTCAGGTCACCCGTAGCGCCAAAGATGACGACGGTGCAGGGTTCTGCGCGGTGCCGCTGGAGCAGCGTTTCTTCAAAGGGATTTTCCAGATCAGACATGGGGATGGGGGATACGCTTGCCTAGCGGTGGGCGGACCGGAAACTAACCGCTTCCATCCTACTGGCAACTCTGGAAGCGCAAGGCGCGTGCCGAAGCAGATGAAATCGCCTCATGACAGGCATGAGGGAGTCCATCAGATGGAGGTATCTGCATTTTGCCCTGTTGCTCTCGTCGGAATGATGCACTGTCTGCGTATGCGCTGCGTTTTGGCCCTCAGTTTTTATTTGGCCGCCGGAGCCGCTCTCTGGGCGGTCACCCCGGCAGCTACGCCTGCACCTGCCTCGGCACCAACGAGTGCCCCAAAGTCGACGCCCTCAAAGCCGAAGCCCAAGGACGATCCCGCACCAGTCAAACCAACTCCTGAAAAGACTAAGGAATCTGCACCCAAGCCGCCCTCTGAAGATGCCTACAAGCAGATGGAACTGCTGACTCGGGCCATGGAGACGATCCGCCAGAGCTATGTGGATGAATCCCAAATCACCTACGAACAGCTCGTCGAAGGCGCTTTGGAAGGGATGCTCCGTCGGCTAGACCCTCACTGCGAGTATATGGGAAAGTCACTTTTTGAGGACATGCAGCGCGAACAGAGCGATACCTCGGAAGGTGTCGGTATCAGTGTCGCCCTGCGTGAGGGAACGCTCACGATCATCAGCGTGCGTGAAGATGGTCCTGCGGCTAGGGCAGGGGCTCTGGCTGGAGATCAGATGGTGCGCATCAATGATGTGCTGACCGACAGTGTCGGCGTGGCAGAGGCGATTCAGCTGCTCACAGGAAAAGCTGGCGAAACTCTGAAGATCACCGTCCGCCGCCCTGGGACGCGACAGTTTTTAGAGTTCAATCTTGTGCGCGAGACACTCAGTGAGACCTCCGTGCATGATGCCATGATGCTGGTGCCAAAGATGGCCGGCGAGTATAAAATCGGCTATGCCCGCATTTCCCAATACACCCAGGCTACGGCCAATGACCTGAGTGTGGCGCTGGATGGATTGGAAAAACAGGGCATGTCCGCCTTTATCTTGGATCTGCGGAATAACCCAGGCGGTTTGCTGGATAGTGCCATTGCCGTCTGTGGTGAATTTTTGCCTGAAAGCACCGTGGTCGTCACCACCGAGGGTCGCGTCGCCTCCCAAAATCCGCCTCCCTACCGCACACCTGGTCGCGATGGCCGAAAGGCGCGTCGTTATCCCATGGCCGTCATGATCAATCACGGCAGTGCCAGCGCTGCCGAGATCACCGCCGGCGCTTTACAAGACCTCAAACGCGCCATCATCGTCGGCACTACCAGCTTTGGGAAAGGCAGCGTGCAGAGCATTCTGCCCATGAAAAACGGGGCGGCCATGCGCCTGACCATCGCCAAATACTACACGCCAAGTCATCGCACGATTCACGAGCATGGAGTTGAGCCAAACATCGTCTCCACCCTGACGACTGACAAAGAACTGCGTGTCTCCAAATGGCGGAACAATCACGGCAGTGGAGAGGCCGCCGCCCTAGAGATCGCCAATCTCGGGGATAAACAACTCGAGCGCGCCGTCGATGTCCTCAAAGGAGCCCTGGTCTTTGAATCCTTCCGCCCCCAAGAAGAATCGAAGCCCAAGCCCGCCTTCATCAAAGCCCCTCCCAATGTCCCGAAAGCCCTGCCTTTGCCCGTGGAGCCCAAGGTGCCACAAGGAGTGGGGCTGCCGGTGGGTAGATAATACTTTGATAAATATCTTCCCCAGTTGCAATGCGTCTCTTTTTCTTTGTTTTTGCTCTTAGCTCATCGCTTCACGCGCTCGATCTGCATTTGCCGACGGGCAATGAGGCTCTGTTGAAGGGGGATGGGGCGGGTTATTTTCAGTTTGTGGATCGCAACTTTGAAGGGCAGCAGACGACGCCTTGGGAAGGTGGACAGTTTGGGTTTTGGCGTGATCCTCGGCGGGTGGGCAGCAGCATTGCCTATGCGCGTTTTCATGAGGGCATGGATGTGAAGCCGCTACAGCGGGATTCGAAGGGTAATCCTCTGGATGAGGTAAAGGCGATCTTGGCAGGCGAGGTCGTGTATGTCACTCCTTCAGGAAAGAGCAATTACGGCAGCTATCTGGTCCTTAAACATGATTGGGGTGAGGGGCCGTTTTACTCTCTGTATGCGCATATAAAAGAAGCTCTAGTCACCGCTGGGACCAAGGTCACGGTGGGGCAGGTGGTGGCAAGGATGGGTTACACCGGCAGTGGGATAGATCAGCGGCGGGCGCATCTGCACGTGGAGCTGAATGTGATGTTGAATCCTGACTTTGATCTCTGGCATAACGCGGGATTCACGACACCGAATCATCACGGCCTCTACAATGGCATGAATCTACTGGGCTTGGACCTACAGGCGCTCTATCTGGCGCAGGCCAAAGACCCGGCTCTGACTCTTAGCTCATGGTGGCGCAGTCAGGAGGCCGAGTTTGAAATTGCGGTGCCTGGAAGTGCCAAGATTGAGGTCGTTAAAGCCCACCCATGGTTGCGTGAAGGCGCTGCTGCGACTGCGCCCTCCTGGCAAATCCGGTGCACACGCTGGGGGCTGCCCGTTTCCATCAAAGCGGGGACGGAAGCCGTGAGCTCTCCTGCATTGACCTGGATCAAAAGTAGCGATGTGCCCCATTATTATGCGACTCGTGGTCTGATCAGCAACAGTGGTAAAATCACCGTCGAAGGCATGCGGTTTATTAACCTCATGGCTGGGCAATGAGGGAGAGTTTACACTTGTTTACAATGGTTGACCCTTGTTTACGGTGGTCTCCTGCGCTGAGGTTTTGCCCTAGCTCGGCAAGCCATCGTCAACTACTGTAAACCACCGTCAACCATCGTAAACTCTCTCCCCTCCGTGCTTCTTGCCCTCGAATCTTCCTGTGATGAAACTGCTGCCGCTATCTGCAATGCGGAGGGTGAGTTGCTGGCTTCCGCCATTGCTTCACAGATTGAAATTCATCGTCAGTTCGGCGGTGTCGTGCCAGAGGTGGCCTCGCGCAATCATATCCTGCATGTAAAGCCGCTGGTCGAGCAGGTGCTGGCTGAAGCGGGTCTCAAGCTCACCGATATGCAGGCATTTGCAGCTACGACAGGACCGGGTCTTGTCAGCTCGCTACTCATCGGAACCAGTATGGCCAAGGCGCTGTCGGTGGCTGAAAACAAACCCTTTCTGGCCATGAATCACATGGAAGGGCACCTGCTTTCTCCTTTCATGGCTGGCAATGGAGCACCGCGAGCCTGTGTTGCTCTCATTGTCAGTGGTGGTCATACCATGCTTCTGCACATGCAGGGTGTGGGTCAGTATCGTTTGTTGGGCAAAACGCGTGACGATGCCGCAGGCGAGGCCTTTGATAAAATTGCGAAAATGATCGGACTGCCCTACCCTGGCGGGCCTGAAATCGACAAGCTAGCCGCGCAAGGCCGCGCAGATGCCTACAGTTTTCCACGCAGCTTTTTAGATGGTCAGAGTTTGGAGTTTAGCTTCAGTGGACTCAAGACCGCCGTGCTCTACGAACTGCCCAAGCTAGATCTGACACAGCCCCAAATTCTGGCCGATGTCTGCGCAAGCGTGCAGGAAGCCATCTTGGAAGTGCTTGTGGAAAAGCTTGTCCTAGCAACGAAGCAATGTGGGGAAAAGCTCGTGGCTGTCAGTGGTGGCGTCAGTTGCAATCGCGGTTTGCGACAGAAACTCACGGCTCGCTGTGAGAAGGACGGCTTGACGCTGCTGCTGGCACGTCCTGAGCTTTGCACCGACAATGCTGGGATGATCGCCTATGCCGCTATGCAGCGCTTTCAATTAGGCCAAACCTCAGCCCTCGAAGCCGATGTTGATCCCAATTTATCCTTGATCTCTTAAACGCATCCTATTGGCAGTCTGGCTACTTGCCTTCAACTAAGGAGGTGTGAGCTTACTCACCAGATTGCTCAAATACGGAAAAAGTTGTTTTTTTCGACTGACAACCCCCGGCATTTCATAGACCTGCGGGCTGCGCTCGTGGTAGTCGATGGCGGTAGCGACTCGCTTATCTCCCGCGATCAATAGAACGCTATAATGAGAGGTGATATCGGTTACCATGAGGCAGGCGAAGTGTAGGCTGTGTGCGGCACAGAGAGAGACGAGGGCGGCATGGAGCTCGGCTTGTTTTTTCCAGAATTCTTCGAGGCCCATTTCCTCGATCTGGCTGATGCTGATGCGCCAGCCGTTTTCCTCAAAGACTTTGCGGTCGCCTTCAATAGCGCGTGCGGGAGTAGCCTCACGAAGCAGGGAGCCAGCGGCAAAGAAGTCTTTCACAAACTCGGCAGCATCAATCTCAGCTACTTTGGCCAGCCATTCCAAGATCTCCCGGTCCGTCTTGGTGGAGGTGGGACTGGTGAGATTCAGGGTGTCTGAGATGAGGCCCGCACAGAGGCAGATGGCGGTGGACTTATCCGGTGTCAGGCCGCGCATCCGATACATGATGCCAACAATGGTGCTGGTGCTCCCCACGGGTTCATTGATGAAACGCACGGGCTCCTTGGTTCGTAAATTCCCACTGAGTCGATGATGGTCGATCACTTCGACGATCTCCGCCTCATCAGCGCCTGCTACGGCTTGCGAGAATTCATTGTGGTCCACCAAAACCAGTCGGGTGCGCGGTACTTCGACGAGGTCAGACTTGGAAAAGACCCCTTCAAGGCGGCCTGATTCCTCATCGATCACAGGGAAAAGTGGCTGATGCGCGTTCTGCACCACATGGATGATTTCACGCAGAGGAGTGCGGCTGGTGAAACTGTGAAAATCATGGATCAATGCCTCGGCAATCGGTCGGGAAAAGCGAATGAGCTGGGAGGCGCTTGCGGTGTCTTGCGGCGCTGAGATGACACTGACGCCCTTGTCCTTAGCCTGTTGTAATAAGCTTTCCCAAGGCATGAAGCCGCCTGTGACGACTAGACAACGGACTCCAAGTTCCATCGCTAGAGCATGAATCTCTGGCCGATCTCCTGTGACTAAAACGACCTGACGTGGTGGAAACTGGCGTGCACGGTCTCGCGAAGTCTCGACGCTGGAGGCAGCGACGACGAGGACCAGATCTCCGACTGAATCTACATCACTTGTATCACCGATGAGGTCGCCTCCGAGCGCTGTATTCATGTTATGAATGCTCGTGCGCACCTCACGATTCGCTGCGCTGTGTGTTGCATCACTTGGCAGGAAGAGCTGCGCCATTTCCTGAATCGTCGGCATTCCCAGCAGCCGATGTTCGGCATTCACTACGGGGATGGAGCGGAAGCTATGCTCCATCATTTTCCGATACACGGACAAAAAGGTCTCGTTGGGCGCGGCCGTCATCACCTCTCGGCGGCAAACGATGGCAGCGGTGGGGCGTACGTCGAGCAGAAGCTTGGGTGGCTCCAGCCCTGCGAGTTTTAGCACCCAGGTCGTCCGTGCATTGATCTCTCCGCAACAAGCAGCGATCACCTCATCCTCACGAACAAGTCGCAGGAAAGCGGCATAACCGATGGCTGAACAGATCGCATCCGTATCTGGATTGCGGTGACCGATGACGTAAATGGGGTCCATGAAAAGTGTGTCAAAAAACGAGAAGCTCGAATTTAAGCACGGAACTCCGTCTTTGTCAGGTGACTGTCAGAATATGTTCGTAGCTTGTTAACCTTAAGTTCCTCGACGTTTCAGCACGGCCACCCAGCGATCTACGGATTTTCCAGGCGCGTCGGCAAGTGCCCGGCTCTGCTTATTACGAGTATTGCTAATCACCTCCATGCCAAGCGATTCCAGTGCTCTGAGAGCCAGGCGATGCTCGACATCAAAGTAACTGGTGATCACCAACATGCCGTCTGGTCGTAGTTTGGCGATTCCCTGATCGAAGATTTTTTTCCAGAGCTCCTGTCCATGCCAAAAGTTTTGATGGCGTAAAAAGACCATATTAAAATCATCCCCCAGCTCCTGATGCTGGTCGATCTTGGTAGCGTCTTCGATCAGAAACTTAGCGGGTAAATGACCATGTGTTTCGCGTGCTTGACGGATTTCTCGAATGCGGATGTCAGCCCCAATCATCTCGACATCTCCCCCTTTTGTTAACTCTGAGCCGACCTTGATCAGCGTCTCCGCCTCATCACAGCGCCCGCAGGCTAGATTTAAAATCCGCATGTCCTTCACATCCACCGGCGTCAGATGGGGAGAGATCGAATCATGCAGAAGCGTCTTCAGCTTGGACATGTCTTCGGCGATGGAGGGCGGCATCTGCATGGGCGTAGAAGTGGGGAGAACACAATCAAACACTCAAAAGACCCATTCGGCAAATTCCGTGGTATTCAAATGTGGCGCTTTAGTGCCGCCTCCTGCCACTGGTCAGAGGTATTCAGATCTAGGGGAGTGTCCCCTAGATCAAACCCAAAAATCAATGGGTGAAATAGAACTCCTTGGCGTTCATCAGTGCCCAGAAGACGTCCTCAAGGGCGGGTTGGCGCTGGTCGGCTGCATTGGCAAGAGTTTGTTGAATGGTGGCCCATTCTTTTTCAACTGGGGCACGACCAAAGACACGCAGGTAGAGATCAGTGACGATTTCGTGGTCCGTCTTTTTCTCCTGAATCATGGTGGCGACGACCTTGCCCTGTTTAATGCGATCATTGACGGCGTCTCCGTTCATGAGATGAAGGGCTTGGGAAAGTGTGGGCTCCATCTTGACTTCACAGGAGCAGACGGATTCACGCTTGGCTCTTCCAAAGGTGGTGAGGAAATAATTGCTCACAGCACCATCAGCGATCTGGACGGCACGGGCACCCAATGGCAGGCCTTGGAATTTATTGGGCGTGTCGGTGATCTGAGAGATGGCATCAAGGAGAATTTCAGCACGGACGCGGCGGACTTGGGCATGCGAGAAGTTCTTTTTATCGCCGGCATTGGTTTCATTGACCTTGGTGCTGCGTTGGTAAGTCATAGAGCTACAGATGTCTTTCACTAGACGACGCATGTCATATTTATAATCGGTCAAATTCTTGGCCAATGCCGTTAACAGTTCAGGATTGGAAGGCGGATTGGAGACACGCACGTCATCGACGGGATCGACGATTCCTAGACCAAAGAAATGAGCCCAGGTGATGTTGGCGATGTTACGGGCAAAGAAGGGGTTCTTGGGGGAAGCCATCCACTCGGCCAAGATTTTTCGGCGGTCTTCACCTGGTTTGATCTCAGGGGTTTCTCCGCCGAGGAATTTGGGTTTCATGACGGCTTGGGTGAGGAAGTGTTTCGATTCGCCGCCTTTGCTGTTATAGATGATGACTTCCTGCGGATCGTCCGTGTTTTTGCGACCGATCTGGGAGAAGAAGGCTTTGAAACCGTAGTAGTCATCCATGGTCCAGCGATCAAAGGGATGATTATGGCATTGAGCGCACTGAATGCGCATGCCCATAAAGACCTGTGCCACGTTTTCAGTCAGCTTGAGTTGGTCGAGTTCTGTCTGGTAGAAATTGACCGCTGGGCTGGAGACTGTTCCACCTGTTGAGGAAAGCAACTCGGTGACGATTTCATCAAGTGGGATGTTTTTACCGATGCGCTCAGCCAACCAATTGTAATAAAGCAGCGCATTTTTGTAGAAGGGCGGGACGTTGTTGTTGCCTGCGATACCAGAGCGGATTTGCAATAGCTCAGCCCATTTCATGACCCAAAGTTCGGTAAACTCTTTGCGCTGAGTCAGGGTGTCGATCAAGGCTTCCCGCTTCTTGGGATTGGCGTCGGCAAGGAAACTGCGGATGTCTGTCGGCTGTGGATAAACGCCGATGACATCGATGTAGACTCGGCGGACATATTCTTCATCGGTGCAGAGACCGCTGGGGAGAATGCGGAGTTTGTGGAGATTCTCATCGACCAAAGTATCGATGTAGTTGGTTTCAGCCAATTTTGGCCGCTCATACTGGAGCTTGGCAGGAATGACTAGAACTTGGGCGGTAACGCTGTAAACATTAAAACGAGCCAAGGTAAAGGCGGCTCCACGTTCTCCGCTGGTGACGAGACCGTCTTTGTTAATGGTCGCTGTAGGGTCGTTATTCGACATGAACAAAGCGAGCTTAGTGACGTCACGATCGGTTCCGTCGGAATACGTTGCACGAACCGTGATCTGTTGGGTGTTGCCCACTCCTTCTAGGACGATTTGTTTGGGGAAGATTTCAATGCCTGTGACTTTGGCGATGTCTGGCTTATCACTAACAGCACCATCTTTGATCCATTCGAGCACGACTTGATTGTAGGTGGACTCAGGGGTGTAGCATTGGTTGCCTGAGTGAGGCACCGCTCCCACGGCTTTCTCGACTAGGGTGCTATCTTCTGGTATCGCTAGATTGACTCGGCGACCGACAAGTTCACGAGTGATGCGAGTGTAGTCCCCGTCTGGGTCCATGCCAAAGAGGCTCAGGCGGAAGCCGTCTTTACCACGAGCAGCGCCATGGCAACCTCCTTGGTTGCAACCACCGCGAAGAAAGATTGGCATGACATCAAGATGGAAAGAAACAGGTCGATCTTTATGTCCATCCTTAACCGCTACTGCGGCTTTGACAGTTTGATTGCCTAGGTTGGCGATGAGTTCAGTAGCACCTAAGTCAAAGGCAGGTAAAAGTGTGTCACCATCTAATTTGGCAATTTTTCCATCCGTGACGCGAAGGTTGGACAAGCGAGTGACGTCACGTGTGGTGGCATCATTGAAGGTGGCCATGACGACGACGCGATGAAAGTCACGCTTGGTTTCCAGGGTGAATTTATCTGGGAAAATTTCCAATTTGGTCAAAGCAGGCAACTTTTCCTGAAGTGCCGCTAGAGCTTTCACTTCCTCGGGGGATTTATAGCGAGCAACGGCTCCTTGTGGCCACTTGGCGCCTTCGGCAATCCAGCGCTTCAGTAGGTCGATGTCTGCTTTTGGCAGAGGGCCACCTTTGGGCGGCATAGCATCATCGTGATCAGCAGGCAGAACAAGACGCTTGATCAGCTCACTTTCATCTGGTTTGCTAGTTACAAGGGCAGGGCCTGATTCCCCGCCTTTGAGCAGAGCTTCAGCGGTATCCATGAGGAGCTTGCCCTTAACCTTGTTGGGGTTGTGACACTCCAAGCATTTGGTTTCCAAAATGGCCTGAACATGGCTGAAATCCACATCGGCAGGCGCAGCAGTCACTACGGGAGCTGGTGCAGCAGTCGGTGCTGGTGTCTGTGCTTGAGCAAGCAGTGAAAGGGCACTGAAGCCAACCAAAAGGTGAGTATGATAAGAGCGTGTCATGGGGGCTGACAGGGTGAGGATTGGAACTACCTACGTGGGGACTTGATAAAATATCGCAATACTAGTCTCGGACTATTTGCCTGCAGCTGCTTCAAGGCGGAGTTGTTCCAGACGTGAAAGAACCTTTGGAGCAGCAGGTTTGGCTTCTTCTTTGGGTTTATTTGCTGCTACCACGGGGGCTGCCGCTGGCGGTGTGACGACTTTACGCGGTGCATCAATGCGCAGCACAGATCCAAGCGCGATGCGATGTGTCGTTGTGCCGCCAGGCACAGGAACCTCGACTTGAACAAATAAATTGTTCTGTTTGCCGATAGGTGACTTATCCGTTGTTTTCACCTTAAAGCTGACCTCTTTGGTGTCTTTGGTGATCTTGGCTGATTCGATCTGAATGGTTTCTGGCACGCCTACGACTTGTGCGACGGCTTCTCCCTGAAAGGGTTGTAGCGTTTCAAGTTTAGCTACCATCAAAGTCTCCTTGCCTTGTTCGACGGCTGTCAGTGGAATGGCTGGCGCATTGACGAAAGCAGGAGCGGTAGTGACTTCACAGAATGGCGAGGCATTAAAGATGCGGCCATTGCCAGCGTCGGCCTCCCCCATGACGACAAACTTCCAGGTCCCTGCTGGCGCATTGGCATTGGCATCGAGCACAAAGGTGCATTCATTTTGTCCTTCCGGAATTGTCTGCTCACCAAGGGTGCTGACGCCCGATGGTTTCCAGACCATCAGCACACGAATGGCGGTTTTAAAACCTTCTTTGCGTTTGGCGGCCACTTTTAAATTTACAATGCCATTGTTCACCAGCGGCACCGTTGGTTTGACGATCTCAAGTGAGTAAGGAGCCTCCTCAACAACGGCTACCGGTAGTTTATCCTCAATGTCTGTGAGGAAGATGGTATTTCCCTGACGCACGATATCGAAATCCTGACGCATTTTACCGACAACTTTTTGAGCTGGATCGATAGGCTTTAATTGCATGGCAACAACGGCATGTCCAAGCGGAGCATCCGGAGAAGCTTCAAAGACTAATGGCATCCCAGGTTGGTCTTTTGGGATGACATCTGACAGCATTTTGATGCCCGGGGGTAAACCGGGAGCTTCGAATTTAAAATCACCGCTCACATTGCTGCGTGTGAAGTTTTCCAGTAAAGCCATGCGTCCGCCGCGAGGCACGGCCATGAATTGGCGATAGTTCGAATCATTAACGGAGTAGTTCGGTGAGGCAAAGGTGATGTCAGGCTGGCTGGCGACCATTTCAATGCGGTAAACAAAATTCGGGCCTCCGCGTTCTAAATGATCTGTTACACGCACATAATAGTCACCATCGGCAGGCACTTTCAGCGTTTGCTTGCTATCGAGCCGGCGGCGACCACCTCCGTCGTCATTCCCGCCAAGACCACTGCCTTTGGCATTGTAAACGTTTACGACCGAATCCAAAGGGGAGCCGAGGCTCTGCGCAAAGGTCTGAAGGACGACTTGCTGATTTTTTTTGAGCTGAACTTTAAAGTAGTCCACATCACCGGGTTTCTCGATGATGCCGTTTAGGGCGATCGGCTCACCGATGGCGCTTACTGTGGCCTTGGCCTGATCTTCGTTGGGTTCCACTTCCAACACGTTATCAAAGGGCACGAGGCGGAAAGGGTTTCCAGACGGCGCGGCTTCCTGCGTTTTGGAGTAGATCATGAATCCTGGATCAGCCTCAGCAGGGATCTGGGCATCTTCTTCAAAGGTGCCATCTTTTTCGATAAAGCGCACCTTCGTCGCAGAGCCAAGTTTCGCACCCGCCGGATAGACTACGTCTGGGCGGCGGAAGCTGCCAACGTGAAGGCGATAATAATTATTACCGCCGCCGCGATAGGAGGATTCACGCATCATCACATAATAGTCCCCATCATACTCGGCGACAAAGGAGCAATAGCCGTCCTGTCGATGCAGAATCGTGTCATCCGAGAAGGCTTTTTCAAAGCGGTCCTTGTCGATAATGGCAATGTAGGGATCAAAAGGCGTATAGCCAAGACACAGGCCATCTGTCTCGACGCTGATACGCTGACCTTTTTTGACCGTGACCTTGTAGTAATCGACGTCTTCACTGAGCACGACGCCTTCGACCGTTTGATTGAGTTGGATGACTTGAGCCGCCTCAAATTCAGTGTTGGGTTCCTTTTCCTCCACATTTGGGAAAGGCCCCACGAAAAGCCTGCGGCCATGGGAAATCCCAGACTTCGTTCGAAGGCGAATCAGATGATTTCCTGATGGCACGTCTGCGGCAATGGCGATCGTCACCTGTACCTTATTCTTTTCCACTTTATCGACGCTCTTTTGCGTGAACCCAGGGGAAAAAAACATGAGGCTTTCGAAATCCTCCAAGTTTTTTCCGGTGACGGTAAGCTTCAGCTCGGTGCCCTTCTGACCTCCATTAGGAATGGTCGTCGAGAATTCGGGATAAGCAGCCTGCACAGTCGGGAAACTGAGTGCAAAAGCTAGAGCGAATAGAGTGTAGCGAGGGGACATGATGAGCTTCATACGCCTAATTTTTGAAAAAATTACGCTTTAAAAAAATAGCTCGGCGAAATTGACCGAGCTATTCAACAGACCGAACTGGTCAGTTTAATTGTTTGAAGTCGATCCATAATGACTCTTTGGGCGCTGGGAGGTGGCTCTTATTCATCCAATGAAGCCGCCTAACCTTATTCTCCCCTCAAATCGTAACAGATCACACGGGTGCCACTTTTGCGGTCCAGAGACTCCGCCTGTTGATGCACATAAAGCAGGCCGTGACTCAGAGCTGGCAAACTCCAAGTGTTCAGGGCATAAAACAATTGCGTGTGTGCTGTTTCTTCACATCCTTTTGGCGTCAGTTTCAGCCAATGCAGGCTGCCGGTTTCACCCAGACAAAGCACAGCGCTATCCGCTTTGAGTAAACTTGCGCGCAGGATGCTTAACCGGACAGGCTTTGTGCGGCCTTGAGACTGTGCAAAGGCGGCGTCTTCCCACTCGATGTTCTTTGCCCAGATTTCCGCACCTGTCTCAGCATCCACGCAGACCAATCGGCTATTATTTTCTCGCTCGCCGTCGATGGCATAAAGATGGCCATCCTCGTAAATGGGTGTCATCCAGTGACAGGCAATTTTTGTGCTATGCCAGACTTCCTTGGCCTTGAATGTGGTATCATACTCCACCATCACACCTCCGATCGGTTTGTTCTTTGGGTAACACGTGGAAATAAAAGCTCGATTCTTTTCTGTAATCACGACAGGACTGCTACCAATCGCTTGGATGTATTCCTCATCACGCCAAGGGAAGCGATCATGAACAGCGCCAGTCCTAGGATCAATGCAAAGAAGCCCACCTGTGGCGGGGTCGCTCTCGCCGCCAGCATAAATTAAGATCTTCGTCTGACCATGAAGTTTGGCTGGAATAGGGGAAGCATAGCTGGCCCCCCATTCGTCCTCCACCTTCCAGATCACCGCTCCATTTTTCAGATCAAACGCGGCTACACTCACGCCTTTCGTTGCCAGCTTGCGTGCACGATCCTGCTTGTCCTCAAAGCCATCAAAAGCCTCGGCTTTACCGCCGACATTAACAATGACTTTGCCATCCATAATCAGTGGAGATGAACCAGCGCCAAAGAAGTCCTGCGGCACGTGATAATCCTTCCGTAAATCGTGCTTCCAGAGTTCCTCACCCGTTTTGAGATCGAAGGCGTGGAGCATGGAGGTCACTCCCAGTGTTATGACAATGCCATCAGCAATGACTGGGCTGCTTCGCGGTCCATTGCCGAAGCCGTAGCGATCCTGATACTCGATGGGATAATTTTTGATCCAATAACGTTTTCCGGTCTCGCGGTGCAGGCACTCCACCGTTTCCATTTTTTCCAGGGCATGAAAAATCACGCAGTAATTCCCGCTGATAATGGGTGACGTATAGCCCTCCCCCGTCTTCACTTCCCAGACCGCTTTCAGCCCAGATTCAGGCCATTGCTTTAAAAGGGCAGTCTCCTCCGTGCTCCCGTCGTCATGCGGTCCCAGCACACGCGGCCAATCCACCCAGGTTACTTTTTGGGATGGAGCCTTCGGCGCCGCATGAAAGGTCAGGCGATCAAACGTCTGAGCCTCTTCGGCACAGACAGCTCCAAAAAATAAACTCAGGTAAAAAAACAGTCTCGACGCTTGCTTCATCATTCGGCAGACTATTCATCACCATGCAAAAAGCCATCACCATCTTTTCTCTCGCAGTCCTCAGTCTGCTCGCCTCATGCACCACCTGCCCCATGGGCCGTAAAACGACTGCTAAGGGCAAGGTCGAGCATGTCGTTCTCATTTGGCTCAAAGATCCAGGTAACGCCACCGACCGCGCCAAAGCGATCAACGCGGCTAAAAGGTTCCCAAAAGAACTCTGCGAGATCCAGCACCTCAGTGTTGGCCAACCCTTAGCCAGCGAGCGACCAGTCGTGGACGACAGCTTCGATGTTGGTCTGATCATGCGCTTCGCCAATCAGGCTGATTTGAGCACCTATGAAAAACATCCGGTGCATGTGAAGGCGGTGAACGAAGTGCTTAAACCGTTGGCGGCCAAGCTTCTGGTTTATGATGTCATCACAGACTGATCACCTCAAAACGGGAAGCTGCTGATGTCGAACTTTTCGGAGTTCTTCGTCTCAAAGTAGCCTGCGCTGATCTTGTCACTGAAGAGAGCCACCCAGTTTCCAGCGGAATCGAGTGCTAGGGTAGTATCGTAGCTTGCCACCAAATTGGGCCGCGGAAGGATTCCACCTTTGGCAGGCTTTGGCGTCTCAGTCGGCTGTTTCTCTTTTAGCCAGCGAACAATGGTCCAGGAAGCAAACTCCAGTCTGACTTCAGCATTGTATTCTGTCTCCAGACGATATTTGAGTACATCAAATTGCAGGGTGCCGACCACGCCCAATAGTGGGACTCTAACCGCCGCGTCTGGTAGCTCGAAAGGCTGCGCCAGACCTTCTTTTAAGAGCTGATCCAAGCCATCGCGGAAGCGCTTAAATTTGGACGTATTCTCATTGTGCAAATAGGCAAAGCACTCTGGCGTGAAGCGCGGCATCTCGTCAAATTTGACTTTCGAGTCCTCTGCCAATGTGTCACCGATCAAGAAGTCGTAATTCCCGACAAGGCCTACCACATCTCCTGCCCAGGCTTCATTCACTGTCTCGCGCTCTTGGGCGAAAAGGCGCTGTGAATTGCCCAGACGTAGACGTGCTCCGGTCCGTGTATTGATCGCACTCATGTCCCGCTGAAAGCAGCCGGAAACCACACGGATAAAGGCCACGTGATCTCGGTGTCTTGGATTCATGTTGGCCTGGATCTTGAAAACAAAGCCGCTAAACCCCGTCGTATCAGGAGAGATGATTTCATCACCACTCATGCGGGGTGCAGGTGGCGGCGCCAGTTCCAGGAAGCGGTCCAGCATCATCTGAACCCCGAAGTTATTCATCGCACTGCCATAGAACACAGGTGTTAACTGACCGCGGCGGATCTCTTCAAAAGAAAATGGTGATCCGCCGCCTTCCAACAGTTCCAGCTCCTCGCAGACACGAGCATAAACCAGTGGCGGCAGAGCATCACGCACGCTGTCATCTTCGATCCCCTTGACTTTGACTGGCGCACGAAACATGCCACCTACAGTGCGCTCAAAGAGGTGTACTTGACTGGATTCGCGATCATAAACTCCTTTAAAATCCACCCCATCGCCAAGTGGCCAATTGATCGGATACGCAGCAATGCCGAGGACACGCTCCAATTCATCCAACAGCTCCATGGGCGGACGTGATGGCCGGTCCAGCTTATTCATGAAGGTGAAGATCGGCACACCTCGGCGACGGCAGACTTCAAAGAGCTTCAGGGTTTGGGTTTCGATCCCTTTACCCGCATCAATCACCATCACTGCTGCATCCACAGCGGTCAGCACACGATAAGTATCTTCGGAGAAATCTTTGTGTCCGGGCGTATCGAGCAGATTTACCACACAGTCCTTGTATTCAAATTGGAGAACGGTGGATGAGACGGAAATTCCACGTTGTTTTTCCAGATCCATCCAGTCAGATGTTGTCGCACGCTGATTTTTTCGGGCAGTGACACTTCCGGCCAGCTGAACGGCCCCACCATAAAGAAGAAGCTTCTCCGTGAGAGTGGTCTTACCAGCATCTGGATGAGAGATGATGGCAAAGGTACGGCGACGGGCGACTTCGGATGCGGCAGACATGGCTAAGAAAAGCGGGCGGCCTTCATCGCCTCCATTGTTGGTTTTCTCAAGGACCGATTCCAGGATCTCCCAAACGGCTCTCAAAGTGGCGACATCGTGAGAACCAGCAACGCCTTGGGAATTCTGTTTGCCATTTCTGAGGAAGCGTCCACACTCCGCGCCTCTTTTTCTGTCGCCAACCGGCGGCACCCAAAAAACCGCGATCCACCGTCCAACCTCACGAGCTATGCCTGCGAAAAAGAAAACAGCGCCCAAAGCCCCGGCTAAATCCACCCAAAAAGCACCCGCTAAACCAGCTCCCAAAAAGCAGGTCAAGCCGGCGAAGCCTGCGCCTAAAAAGCCTGCTGCGCCAGCCAAGCCTGCCCCCAAGAAGCCGGTCAAAGCAGCTCCAGTGACCAAGCCTAAGGCGAAAGCGCCCGTGAGTAAGGCGGCCAAACCCGCCCCCAAGAAATCCCCCCCTGTGAAGAAAGCTCCTGCTAAAAAAGCTGCCCCCCCCGCCAAAAAGCCTGCTGTAAAGAAGGCTCCCGTCAAAGCAGCACCCCCTGCCAAAAAAGCAGCCGCAAAGCCAGCTGCCAAGCCGGCACCAGCCAAAAAAGCCGCACCAGCCCCGAAAAAGGTTGCTCCAGCCCAAGTTAAAAAAGCCGTACCAGCTCCGAAGAAGGTTGCTCCAGCACCAGCCAAGAAAGCCGCACCAGCTCCGAAGAAGGTTGCTCCAGCCCCAGCCCCAAAAGCCATTCCAACTCCGGCCGCTAAACCAGCTGCCAAAGCTTCGGCCCTAGCGGTCAAGCCTGTTGTGCTAGCCAAAAAAGCTGTAGAGCCCGCCGCGAAATCTGTCACTGCAGTTAAAACGACTGGACCTCTGATCAAGATCGTCAACGCCAAGCGCACCACCAACATTGATGACGAAGGCATCACCATGGACTCAGGACCGAGAAAGCCAGTGCTTCCTGCCGCGTTCTTGAAGAAACAACGCCAACGCCTCATCGAGTTGCGTGAAGCCTACATGAACGCTGCTGAAGGCGTGGCCAATGATAGCTTGCGTAACAATGGTGGGAACGAATCCGCTTTCGGTATGCATCAAGCAGATGCTGGCAGTGATGCTTATGACCGTGACTTTGCTCTCAGTCTCCTGGCCAAGGAGCAAGACGCCATTTACGAAATCAATGAGGCGCTGACTCGTATTGACGCAGGTACCTACGGCATTTGTGAGATGTCTGGCGAAACCATTTTTGAAGAACGTCTAGAGGCTCTGCCGTTCACTCGCTTTACCGTTGCCTGCCAAGCAAGGATCGAAGGAGAGCAGCGCGGAGGCCGCTGGAACCGCCCTGTTCGGTCACTTTTCGGCTTGGATGATTCTGCCGAAGACTCTGACGATGAGAAGGATGAGGAGGAAACGACGACCTCTCAAAATAACAATGGTAATGAGTCGCTTGACTTTAGCAAAGAGTAACCTAGCCTCACCACCCCAAATTTTATGGCACGCGAAATCATCATCCTTGAATGCACGGAGGCTAAGGCCGAGGGCAGTCCTACATCTCGTTACGTCACCACACGTAACAAAAAAAGCCCACGCACCCCAGGCCGTCTGGAGAAAGTGAAGTTCAATCATTTCCTCAAGCGCCGCACCCTGCACCGCGAGATTCGCTAATCCGCAACCCCGCACACTCTCATGCAACCTAAGACGACCGAACGCCTCATCTCCCTGCGTAAAAATAACCGCAGGATGCCACGCCGCCGCATGGACATCCCAGTGGACAAGCTCACTTACACCAATCCTGAGCTGCTCCAACGCTTCTTGAGCGAAACGGGTAAACTCATCCCGCGCCGCGTCACCGGTCTGCCAGCTTGGCTGCACCGCAAAGTGACACGCGAAGTGAAGCGTGCCCGTGCCATTAACCTCCTGCCTTGATCTGGCAGCTGCAGTGACGTAAAATTCACCCTTCCCACTGTTGCTCACTGCGGCAGTGGGAATTTTTATTTCCCCCATGTCCCCTCTCAAAGATACGCAAAATGAAAGCGATGACCGCCAAATCGCCATTGATCGCGTTGGCGTCAAAGATGTGCGCTTTCCGCTCCGCATTCGTGACCGCGACCAATTGACCCAGCACACCGTCGCCACGGTGAACATGGCTGTCGATCTGCCGCATCAATACAGAGGCACTCACATGAGCCGCTTCGTCGAAATTTTGCATGCGCATGGTCGTGTACTCACCGTTGCCAGCATTGCGGCCATTCCCACCGAACTGTTGACCCGCCTGCACGCCCAAAAGGCCCATGTAGAGCTGCGCTTTCCCTATTTTCGTGCCAAGAAGGCACCTGTCACCCAAGCTGAAGGCCTGCTCGACTACGGCGTGGTTTTTGAAGTGAATGCCGAGGCTGACTCCATCGATTTCGTCGTTACAGTCGAAGTGCCTGTCACCACACTCTGCCCCTGCTCCAAAGCCATCAGCGAGCGTGGCGCCCATAATCAGCGGGGTTTGGTCACTTTTTCCGTGCGCTTCCGCCAGCCTATTTGGATTGAAGATCTCATCGAACTCATCGAGTCCAGCGCCAGTAGCGAGCTTTACAGCGTCCTCAAACGTCCCGACGAAAAAGCCGTGACCGAGCGCGCTTATGACAATCCCGTTTTTGTCGAAGACCTCGTCCGCAACATTGCCGTCAAAGCTGGCAAACACCCTCAGATCAAATGGTTCCGTGTTGAGGCCGTCAATTACGAATCCATTCACAACCACAACGCCTGGGCCATCGTCGAGCGTGATTTGAGTCAACCCTGAGCGAATTCACGCCACGATCTCGGTTGGGCAATCGGGAAGGGATGCTAGGAAGGCGCGGCCATAGGGCTTGGAGAGGATGCGGTTATCCAAGATGACGACCATGCCTTGATCCTTTTGCGTGCGGATGAGGCGGCCTACGCCTTGGCGGAGTTTCAGGATGGCTTCGGGCACGCTGTATTCGCTGAAGCTGTTGATGCCTTGTTCTTCCAGGTGCTCCATGCGGCTGGCGGTAAGGGGATGATCGGGGACGGCAAAGGGCAGGCGAGTGATGATCACATTGCTCAGGGCCTCGCCAGGGACGTCCACACCGGTCCAGAAGCTGTCGGTGCCGAAGAGGATGCTGTGCACGTCTTTTTTAAACTCTGCTAAAAGCTGATGGCGTGGCATGCCGCGACCCTGAACCAGCAAACGCCAGCCATTGTCGAGGCAGAAATCTTCCAACCGATCCGCCATGGCCGTCATCTGGGTGTAGCTGGTAAATAGCACAAACGCCCGTCCCTGAGATAAGCCCAGGAAATGGGAAATCTTATCCTGCATGGCATCTCCGTAGGCCTCATCTTTCGGCTCGGGCATGCGCTTCACCAAGTAGAGACGCATTTGCTTTTTGAAATCAAACGGGCTGTGAATGCAGGCCGATTGCGCCTTTTGCCCACCGACTCGGTTGCGGAAGTAATTCAACCGCTCGTCATCTCCGACGCTTAAGGTGGCACTGGTGAAAACACAGGCCTTGCCGCCGCCAAAAAAGATTTCCTCGAGCTTTGGCGACACATCAATCGGGGCGCTGTGCAGGGCTAAACTGCGATGATCTCCTGTGCCCCGCTCTGCCCAATAAACATGCCCATCCTCAGTCTGATCCAGGAAGGCACTCAGGTTCGTGCGCAGTCCACCAAGCCGCTTGGCGATGTCGTGCAACTCGAGTCGTTGGCCCTCGCTCTTGGCGGCATCCCCCGCTTTGAGGGCAAAGTTGGCCACGCGTTGCAGCGGCAGTGCCAGCTCATTTTCGACCATGCCCGGCTCACGGATGCGGAACTCTTTGGCATAAGTTCCTGTGAATTTACACACGGCCTCAGCATTGCGGAAAAACGTCTCCGTCATGGCAATCGCCTGCACCACATCACGGATCGCGTCGCTATCCCCCACGCTGGCAAAGAAGCCCTTGCGAGTTTTCGGATTGTAGAGACGCCCTAGCTCAAAGCGCACACTTGACTCGCTGACATGAATGCCAAAGGCCTGCGCGGCGATGTTTTCGATCGTGTGGGCCTCATCCAAGATCACAAAATCGCGTGGAAAGATGAAATTGGCATCATCTGCCAGAGTCTCTTCGGCTGAGGCCATCAGCGTGAAGAAAAGCGTGTGATTCAGCACCAGCAGATCGGCTGCGGCCATGCGCCGGCGCACGTCTTGGTAAACACAGCCACTTCCAGGTGGGCAACGCCGTGGCGTGCAGGCATGAGGCTCGCTGCGCACCATGGACCAGAGTCGCGCTCCTGGGGTGAAGTCCATCTCACTGAGCGTCGCCGTCGGATTCTCACGATGCCATTCCTCGATCAATTGAAGCTCTGCCGCCTCGCTGCTGCTGAAGAGATCGCCTGTCTGCGAAAACGCACTCTTCAGCCGGGTCGGACACAAATAGTTATTTCGGCCCTTCAGCAACTCCGCATGAAAATCCCCCACCACCTTTTTCACGATGGGGATGTCTTTGTGGATCAACTGCTCCTGCAAATTGATCGTGTGAGTGCAGATGATCGCCTTCCGCTTTTGTTCCAGTGCAAAAGTGGCTGCTGGTAGCAAATAGGCCAGAGATTTACCAACTCCCGTCGCGGCCTCCACGATCAGCGCCCGATTTTTCTCCAAAGCGCCCGCCACCAATTCAGCCATGTGCTGCTGCTGCGATCGATACTCGAACTGAGGCGATCCGGCCAACTTTCCATCGTTGGAAAAAGCCAAATGCATCCGCTCCACGAGTGTGGGGCCACCGTGGCTGCCTTCTGAGGGATCGAGGATGCTAATCATGAGCCGCTCACCATGTCGGGGCTGCGCTCCGGTGCAAAGGCGGAATGCGTTTTCATTCCTGAAACAACGAATCCATCAGGGTAGAAAATATGGTTACATCTTATGAATCTATCGAGGGTTTGAGAATTCCTTCCATTCTAAGTGAGTAAAATTGAAGTTCTCATGCCTTATCCAATGGAGCATTGAAACTTTTCATTTTCTCACGATGAAGAGTGACGATCGGCCCTATTTTATCACTAGGGCTCTGGCAATTTCACGGCTTCACCCATATCACGCTGATGGTGCAGTAGTGAGCGTAAACGACGATTTTCGATCTCCCGAGTGGCGGAGGGTCTGTTTTCAATCTCTCGAAGATAGGTCTTAAGATTAAGTTCTGACCAGGGCGTCAGATGACGCAGACCTGTGTGCGTAAACATCCATGTGGAGAAGCTTTGCCATTCATTGCTTTCATTCTCCGGCGCTAGCTGCTGGAGCGCAGCCAGACCAGGATGATCCATCACTTCAATGGTGCCCTGCTGTGTCATTCGACGAGAGACGTAAGTCTCTGCGAGCTTTAAAAACCAAGCAGGTGCCGACGTGCGAGGTTCTGGGGCAATGTCGTGGATGAGTGTATTTCCATCACCAAGACCAAAGGCTACGCGTGTGCCATCATGATTTAGAGCCAATGTGCGCCCAACATTTGGCAGTTTAAAGGGCTGTCCCAGCAGGGAGCTAGCAGCTACATCTCCCACTATGACTTGATTGTTTGATGTGCAGGCAAAACGCTTCCCATCAGCACTGAAGACGACGCATTGCACCTGGTCGCCGAGTCGAAAGGCATCTGTCAGAGGTGTGACCTTTCGAGCATCCCACACGGCGGCGGTGCGGTCTGTCGATCCAGTGATTAGCGACTGACCATCTGGGCTAAAGGCGATGGAGGTGATGGCACTCTGGTGAAGTGGGATATAGACACCGCGGGCATCCTCTTGATCATGGACCAAGCGAACGTGTCCGTTTCCCAAACCGAAGGCAATCGTACGTTTGCCAGCATGAATAGCAACGCAGGACAAACGCTCAGCCTTCATCTGATGTGGGGCGGTATCACCTTCCCACCAGACCCGCGCCTGACATGTCTGTTGTAAATCTGGAGAGGCTGTAGCCCAGATCACCGCCTGCCCATCCGGCGAAATAGCAGCTAGCGTCCAAGGTACCTCAGGAGCTGCGGGCACTCGAACCACAGGATTACTGCCATCCTTCAGGACCTCAATCAATGAGCCATCTGCCAGTGCGACATGAAATTTGCCGTCCTTTGATGGCGCCACAGCAAGAGCTGGTTGTGCCCACTGATTGCTACCACGTAATCTTGCCTTTCCTGCATCCCAGAGATTTGCCACACCATGTTCGTGGGTCTCCAGCAGACTTTTTCCATCACTAGAAAAGCATAAAAAGGCACGGTCTTTGAGTCCTAGCAGTGGCGGTTTATCCAGCCCGATGACTGCCCCGAACAGAGGATCTTGCGGCAGAAGTAATACTTCGATTGTATTGCCGAATTCATGTCGCACAGCGATACAATTGCCCTGCGCACTCATAGCAATAAACCTGGCCCGTTGAGGCTTCCTGACTGTTAATGCTCTATCCCCAGCTTTCCGCCACATACGCACCGACGCATCGGCATTGACGATGACTGCAGAGTCATTGCTGCGCGTCATCACTAGGCGCTTCACCATTCCTGATGACTCGACAGGCATATTGATTTGGATGCCTGATTTCACCTCAGTCCAGCGCACCCGTAGATCTCTCGCTCCACCTGCCGAGAGTAGCGTCATCTGATTCTGCAAGCCACCAAGTGTGAGCGCCGTCACACCGCTTTCATGCAGACGTGTCACTGGCATAAGAGACTCTGCCTTGTCATTGCAGCAGGCTACATTTCCGAGCGCATCTCCTGCGGCAATAGTCTGGGAACTGGAAGTCGAACTCAGTGCTGTAATCTCAGCTGGTAATTTCAACAATAAGGAGCTTTCGCCTTCAGGCAAAACACCCATTTGACGTACCTCCCCAGTTTTACTTGCTGCGATCACGAGGCGATCTTTGGTTCCCATTTGCAGGGCTGTGACTTCACCAGTCACAGAACCAAGCCTCTGAACAGGTTCATTTACAAGGCTACTCAGACTCCACACAGAGCCATCTGCACAGCCTATATGCGTCATTTCTGTCGATGTGGATGTCATGAGAGAGGTCACCGGGGATGGGGGTGACCATTTCCGCTCAAAAGATGGGTCCTCTGATCGATATAAACACACGCTTGGCCCAGCTTCGGCTACGACCAAAAGGTTTCCGCTCGCAGCAAGTGCTATGGCTGTGACTCGAGATGAGAGTGGGATTTCTCGCCGCTGCCATTCGCCCTTCTGATGCCGGAATAAAATCAGATGCTGACGCTTATTTTTTTGATCATTAAAAACAGATGCTAGGACATGCCCCCCATCCGACACAGCCCCTAGGCTTTCTACCACGTCACCCCAAGCTGGGTCGGCTAAAATGACTTTTTCGACGGGTTGTGGAGTATCATCCTGTATCAGCATCATCTGCAGATCTGCTGTAGCAGCTTTAAACTCCGGGTCCTGTCGCAAAGCCCGAGTCAGACAGGCCACCGCACTCTGGGCCTCACCAGCGTTTTTAAATTGCTGGGCAGCGGCAAAGTCACTGCGGCTGAGGGTATGTCGCAGCTCCAATTCACGAGCCTCGACCATCTTTTGGGTTTCCTCTGCATGAGTTCGGGCTTTTTGTTCCTTGAAGTACAAAATTGTGCTTACCGTAAAGCCAACAATGATGGCCAATAGCGCCACGGCGGCGCTCGCGACAAAGGGTAGATGCCGACGGGTAAACTTCTCCATCACATAAGTCCATGAGCGCACGCAGGCCAAAACAGGCTCATCACGTAAGTGCCGCTGCACATCATCTGCAAAAGCAGCCACGCTGGCATAGCGAAGTGTCGAATCCACGTCGAGAGCCTTCATCGCGATAGCATCAAGGTCCCGCTTCTCTGTTTTGGTTGCCAATAGGCAATGCGGTAACAGTGACGGAACAGTGATGTGTTCAGCATGAAGTCGGTGCTTTGCCTCCACATTGGCGCGGCGCTCAATTTGCAAGGGTGTGGAGCCTATGATCAGTTCGTAGAGAACCACACCCAGAGCATAAAGGTCCGATCTGGCATCTACATGATGTGCCCCCCAGGCACTCTGTTCCGGACTCATGTATCCAGGCGTGCCTACCGCCTGGTGGATGGAGGTTACCAATCCTTCCTCTTCTGTCTCTGGCGTCTTTTCCAGCGCCTTTGCGATGCCAAAATCAATGATCTTCACCACCCGCTCAGCGCCACTGCTGGCCACCAAAATATTGGACGGCTTCAAGTCGCGATGCAGTACACCTTTTTCATGAGCGTGCTGCACCGCATGGCAGATGGCCATGAAAACTTCTAATCGCTCTTTCAAGCCAAGTTTGTATCGTTCGCAGTAAGTGGTCACAGGCTGTCCGCGCACCAACTCCATGGCAAAGAATGGTTGACCTAATTTCGTCACACCCGAATCCCAAAATCGCGCAATCCCCGGATGCTCCATGCGTGCCAGGGTCTGCCGCTCTGCTTTAAATCTGGCCAACACATGCGAGGTGGCCACATTCGACTTCAATACTTTCACAGCGACCTCACGCCGCACGGGTTCCAATTGCTGAGCGCGATACACATTAGCAAAGCCTCCCTCCCCCAGCTTTTCCAGCATCAAATACTGCTCAACTTGTGGCATCGAGTCAATTCTTGGTGCCGTCATGATCAGAGTCTCCTCTTCCATTTCCGACACAGACGGTTCATCCTCGTCCCCTCTTAGGTGCACACGCAAAGAGCAAGCAGGGCAATAGCTCAGCTCTCCGCGCTGTTCTAGAGATGTGTGACAAATGGTGCATTCTGCCATGGATGTAGAATCAAAAGTTAGGCCTGTTTATGATCGTCAAGACTCATCAAACGAATCATTTTGTCCTTTTTTTGCCTCAGCCGTCATCCATTGATGTTGCCAATCATGAACATCAAGTGATTTGCAAAACAGGCGGCATCAATAATCCGATAAATAACGGGTCTTTACCTCTGTTCCACCGCAGTTGCCTTCAGCGGGATCGAGGATGCTCACCATGTCGGGGCTGCGCTCCGGTGCAAAGGCGGAATGGGTTTTCCTCACTCAGAGATCCACACCGCCGTTCCCAGAGGCACCAGATCAAAGAGCTGGATCACATCCGCGTTTCTCAGGCGCACGCAGCCGTGGCTCATGGCTCGGCCGATGCGGGCTTCGTCGTTGGTGCCGTGGATGTAGATGTAGCGCTCAAAGGTATTGGCATTGTGCGGCTGGGTGCCGCCTAGCCAGAGGATGCGTGTTAGCACCAGATCACTCTGCGTTTCCATGCCGGGTAGCCACTGACCCACGGGTTGTCTGGATTTAAAAATGGTGCCGCTGGCGGCATCCGCGCCATGCTTCTCCTGCACTTTAAAACTGCCCAGGGGTGTCTTGTTGCTCCCAGGCTGTGTGCCCAGGCCAAACTTCGAGGTCGAGCAGGGAACATCCATCACCAGTCTGTACCCATCCCAGAGCTTTAAGCGCTGGGTGCCGATGCTGACTTCAATGCGAGGATCGTTGAGTGACATGGATTCAACTTTAAATCGATTGAGCGCTGATGCCCAGTTCTTTGATGGTGAATCGTACGCTCCGCTGTTAGATTAGGTCAACCTTTCCCTAATGCCTCAAAGTCCCGCCTTTATTTCACGCAGCGTCCGTCTGGAGGGTATGATCGATGTCATCTTTCTTCTATCTCTCGTCGGTTCATGGCTTGGCCTGCTTGGTCGCTGGCATTGGGTGCTGGATCTTTTCAGTCATTTTCGTTGGCAGTATTTGCTCGTCTGTATCCTGGCTGTTGCCTGGGCCTTTTGGAGAAAACGAACCTTGGTCAAGCTCGCTGGCCTGACCACACTCATGCTGAATGCTTGGCTCATCGGTCAGCCCAACTCCGGCCGCGTCAGCACTCCAGTCGCTGATTTTAAGCTGCGGGTGGTGAGTCTAAACGTGCTGACCTCCAATGACGATCATGATGCGGTGATCGACTTCCTCAATGCGACCCATGCCGATGTCATTTTCATCATGGAAGTCGATGATGTCTGGATCAGCGCGCTTAGGCCGCTTCTCAATACGCATCCTCACCAATGGCAAAATGTCCGGCAGGACAATTTTGGTCTCGCCATGTATAGCCGAGTGCCTTTGCAAGAAATCACGCTTCTGACGGACGAATTGAAATCCTCGGTGCCTTCTTTGCAGGTTTTGATCAAGCACGCGGGTCGCGGCTTTCGACTGCTCGGCACCCATCCGCTGCCGCCGATCAGTAGCCTCTATGCCACCAGTCGTGATCAGCAACTTTCCGCCATCCATGATTGGGTTTCCACCATTCAGGAACCCATGCTCGTCATCGGTGACCTCAATGCCAGCCCCTGGTCTCATGCCATGTCGAGCCTGACTCGTAGCAGTGGCTTGCATCTGGCCGCCAACGCTTGGCAGCCTACCTGGCGGCTCAATTCGCCCTTCGCGATCCCGATTGATCATGCATTGACCACCAAATCGCTGCTCATCACCGAACGCCAAATCGGCCCTGATGTCGGCTCCGATCACCGTGCTCAAATCATTGATCTTGTCTGGGCCCAATGAATCAGGCTGCCAGAATCGCTGGGTCCCAGTCTTTCCACACGGCGTCGAGTCCTTGAGCTTTGAGCATCGCGGCCACCTCCGCTGGTGATCGCTCATCGGCGATGCCAAATTGTCCCTCAGCCTTGGCCGACTCGTCCTTCGTCGTTAGTTCCACACGGCGACCTTTGACCGTCTGGTGCAGATCCTCACTGCCGGCTCCGGTGTAGCCGCCGGGTTCGGTATGACTGCCGGCGCTCATGACCGTGATACCCAGTGGTGCCAGCGCATCCCGCAGCGGTGCAGGCTCACGCGTGCTCAGCACGATGCCTACTTCGGGGAAAACAATTCGAAAGGCGGCAATCGTCTGCACCAAGGCCCAGTCAGGGAAACCGGTCATTGGTGCAAAGCCACCTGCGGCAGGCCGCAGACGCGGAAAGGCTACCGTAAAGCTGGCCTTCCAGCAGTGCTTATACAGATGCTCCAGATGCGCTGCCAGCCGCAGGGCCTCAAGTCGCCAATCACTCAGACCAAACAAAGCGCCAATACCAATCCGGCGGAACCCACCTTCATAGCCGCGCTCGGGACAGGCCATGCGCCATTCAAAATCTTTTTTGGGCCCAGCGGTATGCATGTCTGCATAAATCGCTCGATCATAGGTCTCCTGATAGACCACCAGCCCCTCGCTGCCCGCTTTCACCATCAGCTCATACTCCGGTGCTTCCATCGGCCCCACTTCGATCCCGATGGTCGGCACAAACTCCCGGATCGCCCTGATGCATTCTTCCAGATAGCCATCACTGACGAATTTTGGATGCTCGCCTGCCACCAGCAGGATGTTTCGAAAGCCCTGCGCTACCAGATGCTGCGCTTCTTTGACGACTTGCTCAATCGTCAGCGTCACTCGCATGATGGAGGCATTGTCTCGCGAAAAACCACAGTAAGAGCAGTTGTTCACGCATTCATTCGACACATACAGCGGCGCAAACAGGCGCATCGTCCGACCGAAATTCCGTCTTGTGATCGCCCGCGCTTCACGCGCCATCGCTTCGAGTTGAGAGGGTGACTTGACCTCCAGCAGCGACCAAAACCGCTCCATCAGCGGCGATTTACGCTCAGGCAGAGCATCAAGGATGAGCAAAAAGTCAGAAGGCATGTCAGGGGAAGTCCTCCCTTATACGTGAGTCAGCGCACCGCGCAACGCCTCGTCTGTTTAGAAAAGTGGTTTCGGCAGGTAGATGAACTAAGCCGCTGGTCAATCATTCTGGTCGCAAGGAATTTGAAGAGCTTTCTAGAGAAAGGTGAGAATTGGATTTGAGCCAGAGGAGCGCCTGCTTTCCTCTATCGGCTATGATGTCTGAACTTCTCGTTGCCACTTCCAATGCCCATAAGACTCAAGAGATCGCTGCCATGCTGGGAGACAGTTGGCAGGTGCATAGCTTGCGTGCCTATCCTGGTGTTACTTTGCCAGAGGAAACCGGAACGACGTTTGCGGCCAATGCGATCCTCAAGGCTCAGGGGGCTAGTGCTGCGCTACCAGGCCTGTTGATTTTAGCCGATGATTCGGGACTCGAGGTGGATGCGCTCAAGGGTGAGCCTGGCGTGTGGTCTGCCCGTTATGCAGGGGAAGGAGCGACGGATGCGGAAAATCGGCAAAAACTCAAAGCGGCACTCAGTGTACTGGATCTGCCTGATAGCACTGGCTTCACGGGGCGTTTCCGCTGCTGTCTAGCCTTGGTTAAAGATGAACAGGTGCTGCATGTCACTCATGGTGCTGTGGAAGGTCATTTGAGATTGGAAGAACAAGGTGAGGGTGGCTTTGGCTATGATGCTCTGTTTCAGCCAGTGGGCTATGAGGACACGTTTGGGGTGCTTTGTCATGAGGTGAAAAACAGCCTGAGTCATCGAGCTAAAGCCATGGCTGAAATGCAAGCTTGGCTGGCAGAAAACATCCAAGCCTGATCTCCATGAGGCGTCCTTTGGCTGCGATTGTGCCCGCGCTTTTGCTGGTCGCCTGCGTGCATCAGCCTCTGCCGCCAGTCGCACCAGTGACGGAGCCAATGCCCAGTTTTCAGCAGCCGGTGAAGCCCACGAAGGCTGGCTCAGGCACCACTTTCATCACGATTCCCTGGCGCTTGCACAGTGACCGATCTCAAGCCCTAGCCAGTGGCGCAGTGCTGCATGAGATGCGTTTTACCAGCCTAGATGTTGGCGATGTGGAGCTCTGCGTCATCGGCTTTGACAGCAGATCATGTGCGCTGCGTGTGCTTGATCAGCCTCATCCCTATGCAGGCAGCAGCGCCATGCGCGGACTGATGGTGAATGCGGGCGCTATCGCTGGAGTCAATGGCGGTTATTTCCATTCTGATTTTTCACCACTGGGGCATCTTGTGGCTAATGGACAAAAGCTGGGCAGCCTGGTCCGCACCTCCCTTGTTTCTGGGATGATTCAGGTAGTAGGCCAATCGCACGCTCTGATTTGGAATAACGAGTATCAGGGCGACTCCGGTATCACCGACCTCATCCAATGTGGACCACGTCTCGTTGATGGTGGACAACCCATTGCGGGACTTAATGAGACGAAGATATCGGCGCGTACCTTTGTCGCTACGGATGGGGCTCACCAATGGTTCATCGGCGTGGTTCGATCCACGACGCTCAGAGGACTGTCCGATCTTTTAGCCACTCCTGGCTTTATCCAGGGGACCCGCATTCATCGCGCGCTCAATCTCGATGGTGGCCGCAGCACGGCCATCTATGCCCGCCGCAGCGACGGCAGCGAGCTCGATGACGCAGGTTGGAGTACCGTGAGAAATTACTTGGCTGTGGTGCCGAAGTGAGATCACCGAATCGTCACAGGGAGCGTCTTTTGCAGCGCCGCTAGGATGCGGGAGTGGGTGGCTTCGACTTCGGCTGTCTCGAGAGTCTTTTCGGAGTTGCGGTAGGTGAGCGTCCAGGCGGTGGATTTGCGATCCACGGGTAACTTGGTTCCTGTGGGATCGGTGAAGACGTCGAACAGTTCGGACTTGATGAGCAGCGGTTCTTTGATGCTGGCAAAAAAGGCGCTGACTTTGCTGTGAGAGACATCTGCCGGAAGCTCAAAGGCCACGTCCCGTGTCATGCCGGGGAAGCGCGGAAGGTCCGTGAATTTGGCGGGACCCGTGCTGCCCTGACGCAGAGCACTGAGTAGAAGCTCGACCACATAGACTGGCTGACGTGCATCGATCTGACGAGCGCGGGCTGGGTGCACCTGGGCGATCCAACCAAGCACGCGATTTCCGATCTTGAGTTCGCTATGCATCAGAAAGGTGCCGTTGTCTTTCAGGGCTTTGGTTTCTAAGGCAGAGACACCTGGAAGCGACTCCACGACACCGCGCAGATCAAAAACATCCGCAGCTGCGGTCACACGGCCATGCCATGAGCTGGGAGAAACCGGACCGCTGAGGAGAATGGCGAGCCGCTCTTCTTCCCGCACCATCCCATTTGGCATTTTCAGGAAAACGCGCCCCACTTCGAACAAACGAAGGCGTGAGGCACCTTGGCGGATGTTGAGGGCAGCGCTGGCGAGGAGGCCAGGGATCAGACTTGGACGCAGAGTGGTGAGATCTTCGCTAAGTGGATTTTTCAGCATGGCAGCCCCTGCTTGAGCCAGTGGATTGCCCAGAGCATCTTCGATCTGCGGTGTTGAGATTAGACGCAAGGTTTGAGCTTCATTGTAGCCACGATTCACCAGTGCTTGACGGAGCTGCATGGCATGGTCGTATTGGCGATCTGTTGCATCTCCTGAGGCAAAGGTGGCGGTGAATTTAGACGGCACACGGTCCAGACCGATGACACGAGCGACTTCCTCCACGAGGTCCACACTGCGATGCAAATCGAGACGATAGCTCGGAATGGTCCAGAGGCTTTTTTCGGCATTGGCCGATTGTTTGATAAGCCCCAGCTTCTCTAAAATGCCATGAGCATCCCCAGTCGTGAGCGTTGGGATGCCCAACAAACGATGCGTGCGCACTTCATCCAATTCCACGGTGCTGACTAAAGTGGGTGCTTCACCCGCGACACGCAGTTCTGGTTCTGCCATACCCCCGGCGATTTCCAAAATGAGCTTGATCGCCAGATCAGACCCGCCCTGCACTTGTTTTGGATCGAGGCCACGCTCAAAACGATAACTGGAATCCGAATGCAGGCTGAGGCGACGAGAGGTGCGGCGCACGCCAGATGGGGTGAAGTAAGCGCTCTCTAACAGGATGTTGGTAGTGCCTTCAATGACACCCGTTTCCTCACCACCCATGACCCCAGCAATGGCTAGAGGACGTTGGTGATCGGCGATGATCAGATCTTCCGTGAGCAGAGCGTATTCCTGACCATCGAGAGCGAGGATTTTTTCGCCTTCAATAGCACGACGGACAACGATGCCGCCGCTCAGTTTATTCAGGTCAAAAGCGTGCAGAGATTGTCCCATCTCCATCATCACGTAGTTCGTGATGTCCACGATGTTGTTGATCGGGCGCAGGCCGATGCTTTCGAGACGTGATTTCAGCCAAGCTGGGCTTGGACCGACCTTAACACCTTTGATGACTCGGGCAGTGTAGTATGGGCACCCATCCGTAGCAGCCAGAGTGACCTCATCCGCCTTGGCGGTGCGGCTCGTGGAGCTTGCTTTGACGTGATCGCGGACGCCTTTCAATGGCAAGCCGGTCAAGGCTGCCAGCTCACGTGCTAATCCAAGATGGCTGAGCAGATCAGAACGGTTTGGGGTGATTTCCAAATCCAGCAGCGTGTCAGATTCGACGATCTGATTGATCGGTTTACCGATCGGCAGATCGGCATCCAGAATCCACAGGCCGCCGGTGTCCTCACCGATGCCAAGTTCCTTGCCGCTGCACATCATGCCATTGGAGTCGATGCCACGAAGCTTGCCTCCTTTAATCTCAAAACCGCCAGGAAGCGCTGCCCCAGGAAGCGCTAAGGGAACCTTGTCGCCCTCCTTGAAGTTTTTAGCTCCGCAAACAATCTGGCGCAGCGTGCCCGAGCCATCATCGACCTGACAAACGCTGAGCTTGTCTGCATTCGGATGCTGCTCAAAGGACTGAATCTGCGCGACGATCACTTTGTCTGTGGCCAGACCTTTGACTTCGATCCCTTCCACTTCGATACCCGCGAAAGTGAGCAGATCCGATAGCTGCGGCGTCGTGTAGCTGCTGAGATCGATGTGAGTTTGGAGCCAATTGAGGGAGACTTGCATAAAGGAAGGTGGACGAAATTTGAGGGCTGTTTTTACAGGATTAACAAGAAGACAGGATTAACAGGATTTTCTTTTTTTAATGAAGATCGAAGGGAGCAACATCCTTAACAGATCGTGGAGTGTAGAGACGGTATTTATGCCTGATTTCGAGAGACGGTGCCCCGAAATTGAGGAGGAGGCCATCGTCAATATTAGTGGCAGTTAAATAGTTCACGGTTTGGGCTTCATGTGATTTCAAGATTGCTTCACAGGACTTCAGTTCCAAGAGGAGGCGCTTATCGATCACGAGCAGGATCATGTCGGCTTCAAACTTGCCCACCAGCTTACCTTTGTAGAAGATATCAATCGGAACCTTGGATTCGAAATCAATCCCAGCACCAGCCAGTTCGATTTCCAAACAACGATGATAAATCGACTCATTAAACCCAGGTCCCATCGTCCGATGAATCTCGATAGCCATACCAATGACTGTTTTGGTGAGTTCCTGCATTGTCATGATCTGACTCTTCTTGTTTCTATTAATCCTGTCCTCTTGTTAATCCTGTGAAAAAATCTGACGATTCTCTGTAAGCTGAAATTGAGTGTAGGCGTGAGCTAGGAGTGCGTGATTTGTGTTGAGTTTAGAGAGCGGTTTGTGGGGCTGTTTTTACAGGATTTACAGAAACACAGGATTAACAGAAATGAGTTTTAAGGAGCTAAAATCTAAATCTTCCTGTTCTCTTTTAATCCTGTCAAACTGGGTGCTTTGACGCTTCAGAACTGCTGCAAAAAGCGCACGTCGTTTTCGATCAAATGACGGATGTCTGAAATGCCGTGCATGATCATGGCCAGGCGGTCCAACCCCATGCCAAAAGCAAAGCCGGTGACTTTTTCAGGATCAAAAAGGTTGTCTCCACGCTTTTTGCTGATCTCGGCAAAGACGGCCGGATCGACCATGCCACAGCCTGCGATCTCGATCCAACGGGCTTCTTTGCCCTTGGCTTCCAGCTTCACATCGATCTCGAAGCTCGGCTCAGTGAAGGGGAAGAAATGTGGGCGGAAGCGAACGACCGTGGTCTGACCGAAGACCTCGCGGAAGAAGTATTCTAGGGTGCCTTTCAGATCGGCCAGACTGACGTCGGCATCGACATAGAGCGCTTCGATTTGATTAAAAACACTCAGGTGGGTGGCATCGATCTCATCACGGCGATAGGCTGCTCCGGGAGCAATGATGCGAACGGGCAGCGTCTTGGCGCTTTCCATAGTGCGAACCTGAACGCTGCTCGTGTGAGTGCGTAGGAGCTTGCCGTCAGGCATGTAAAAGGTGTCGCTCTCATTGCGGGCTGGATGATCCGTTGGAGTGTTCAGGGCATCAAAACAATGCCATTCCGTTTCAATCTCAGGTCCATCAGCCAAGGTGAAGCCCATGCGGTGCAGCGTGCGCACGGCCAAATCACGGATCTGCGTCAGTGGATGGAGAGAGCCGACGCCTGCTCCCGGCCTGCCAGGAAGAGTGATGTCGATGCCTGCCACGGCCGAGGCATCTTTCGCCGCTTGCAGAGCCTCTAGGCGCACCGTCAGGCCACTGGTGATGGCATCACGAACCTCATTGAGCTTGGCTCCGACTTCCTTTTTGAGGTCAGCCGGCACCTCGCGCATGCCACCACTGAGAGCTGTCAGCTTGCCCTTTTTACCCAAGTAATCCACCCGGAAAGCCTCCAGGGCGGCTTCATCAGACAAGGTGTCGAGGGCGGTGAGGGCCTCGGTTTTCAGGGAATCAAGTTGGGAAAGCATAGCGGCAAAGGGCGTCGATGATGCGCGCAGAATGGCAGAGATGCAACTGAGGAGGTGAAACCAAACCTGCAAGAAGCGGTCGCAGGGGACGGAAAAGCGCCGGATTCAGGACAATAATCTTTCCGGTTGACGGATGCATGCAATCCCCTATCATGGGGGCCCTTTTTCAAACCCACCCCTCTGACCCTGTATGACCGAAGTTCAAATCCGCAAAGGCGAGCCAGTTGACCGCGCATTGAAGCGCCTTAAAACCAAGCTCGAGATGGAAGGTATCACCGAAGAGATCCGTCGCCTGCGCGCTTTCGAGAATCCAGTGACCCGCACCAAGCGCAAAGCCCGCGCGACTGCCAAGCGTGGTAAAATCCGTTTCCGTTTCACCCTGCCAAAAGCTGGTGAGCCCCCAGTCAACCCGATCGGTCAATAACCGAAGGTTTCAAAAAGCTTTAACGGCTTCATTTTCAGGCTCGTTGTCTGATTTCCAACCGCAGGAGGCTGTCTGTCCTACAGACAGCCTTTTTGTTTTTTCGAAGCCAGTTACACCTCACGTCACCAAGTTTTGTGATTTTTAACCGCTAATTTGACGCTAATTCCAAACCTCTGATATCAGCGTTGTATCAGCGGCTTGTCAGCGGTTTAACCTAAAGCCAAACCACTTCATTGGTGAGCATGGTGTCGTCATCGAAAACGAATTTTCCCACGAAATGTCGGCGCTCCAGGAGCATCTCGCCCAGCCAGTAGCGGTCATCTGTCCACATTTCTTCGAAGGGTAAGGCGTTCAGAGGCGTCCAGAGTGGGATGGCCTCGGGTGTTTCATAGGGCTCCCCTTCCCACTGAGTGGCTAGGAAAACATCCACGTAGAGTGCTAGGCCATCGACAAACTGAAACCAAAGCTCGCCATGTTTCACGCCATTGAGGGCGGTGACTCCGAGTTCTTCCTGGGTCTCACGCACAGCGCATTCCAGCGGTGTTTCTCCTGGGTCCATTTTGCCGCCTGGCCCATTGATCTTGCCAGCACCGAGACCGCGCATTTTTCGAATCAAGAGAACCTGTTCACGCGCCTCATCGACGACGAACATCAGCGTCGCGCGGATGGTGGGTTGCCAGTGCTGCCAGTCAGGTGTCATAAATCAGGCTGGCCTATGCAACCGCACGCGACCAGATGCAAGGAAGAGACTGTTTTCTCGCGAAGTCTCAGTTGCCATGATCCTGCATCCCGCGAAACTAGGATCCCGCCTTCTCATGCCGCTCGATCGCCAACTGCTCCTGCTTTCAACCCTAGCCTTCCTCGTTGGCGTGGTGCCGGCAGCGCGTGCC
>Ga0164295_10000307_pt1 | contig 41456 bp, 29 predicted proteins | sample GEODES006metaG_FD_111798 | JGI IMG/M metagenome (GOLD analysis project Ga0164295, IMG submission 111798) | Oligotrophic lake water microbial communities from Sparkling Lake, Wisconsin, USA - GEODES006 metaG | ecosystem: Environmental > Aquatic > Freshwater > Lake | place: USA: Sparkling Lake...
AAGCGTGGCTTCCAGGGTTGATCCAAGCGGTAGCCGACTTCTGCCGTGCCACCCCAGGCATCGACATTCTGAGTGCCGTTGTGGCCAAATTGTTTGATGACAGACACATCGTAGTCAAAGCCTATTTTCCCCACGGTGCCATAAGCACGGATACCGGGTGAATGCACGGTGCGGTCCGTTGCTGTTGCCGTCTGGCTTTGATCCAGCGCGAGGTAAAAGGGCTCTAGAGTGACGATGTCTGACCATCCGCGCCAGTGGCCGATGAGGCCATAGACCCAGCGACCTTCGATGGGTTCGTCCCAACGATACTTTTCACGCTCCAAGGGCTGAACAGCGAGCAGATCGAGACTCCAGTCATTGGAATCCTGGCCAATGGCTCCGCGAAAGCCAAGAAAGGTGTTCGCCGTATTCCGCCATTGATTGTTCCCGAGTAGACGGCGGTCAAGAAACTCGAAGTTCTGGATACCGTAACGCAGGCTAATCGGGCGTTTGTTACCTTGAGGATCAGGGGAGAGGAGATCATCGAAGAAAAGCTCAGCCTGAAACCGGATAAGCTCGAACTCATTGAAGTCGCGATTGTCTCGTTCGTAGTTGCCATTGTAGCGCCGAGAATCTTGCAGCTCGATGGCGAAGCGGAATGGATCGAGCAGATCATGAATACCAAGATAAGCCCGGGTGCGGAGGAGTAGAGGCTCGTCTAGGCCTGCACTATCGCGGCGAATATCATCATCCCGATATTCAGCACGGAGACGATAATCCAACCCGATGTCGAGCCAGGCCGCATGGCGGAGTAAGTCAATGCCCGTATCCTGCGCATGGCGTGCATACTTTGGCAAGTCTGGGTCACGGGTGGTGCTGTAGCTCTGGGGCGGTTTGTAAAAGGAGCTGCTTTGTTTGATTGACTCAGCCGCATCAAGCGTGGCCAAGAATAGGGTGATGAATGAGAATAGCGTTAGAAAATGAAGTTTCATGGGTGTCTTGAGGAGCGTCGGCGTCCAGTGATCCGGTCGGCGTCGGCAAGCGTTGGTTGTGGTAACCTCTCTGAGTGGACGTGTAAGAAAGGTGTTTGATTGAATGCTCGAGTCTGATGCAAAAGAGACTGACCGATCATCGGCAAGTTATCAGGGGACCAAGTAGCAAGGTAAACACGCTTGAAACAGGGTCGCCTTTCTTCTCCTCCGGTGGACCGGTCAGTCTCGAAATGCGCTGCGGCATGGAAGGCCGCTCAGAACTGGAATAAGATTACTTTTTCGTGGGTGGAATCGTGAGATCGCTCGGCAGGCGAGTTTTCTCCGTGCTCTCCACTTGGGTCACGCGACCTTCATGGACGACGATTTGCACGGAGCCGAAGCGCATGGCTTCAACTCGTTGCCGCACGATCTCGAGCCACGATTCGGCGGTAGGTTCTGTGTGGGTATTCTGGCTCATGGGAAAAACGGAAATCATTTGACGGGACTGAGAGTCAGGAGTGCTGCTAAGAAGCCGTCGGCTGGGTCTGCATGTCGTGTTGTTGTCTTTTTAGTTGCCTTCGATTTGGCTTTTAACTTCTCTTCTCTCTCCTCTTTACGCATCGTCACTTCGACGACGTGTTCGAGTGTGTAACGGTCAAGTATGCCTGCCAACGCATTGCGCACGTCGATCATTAACATCCGCAAACCGCAGTGCTCCTCATCTGGACAGGAACACTTCTCATACTCCGTCTCGGAGGCGCATCCGATCGGTGCCAGTTTGCCATCAATCTGACGGACGATCTCTCCCATCTTAATGGTCTTCATCGGACGGGCCAGCATGACGCCGCCGAACTTACCACGCTTACTCTCCACGAAACCCGCCTGCCGGAGTTCGGCGAGGATGTTCTCCAAAAACTTGTACGGTAACTTTTCGCTTTCAGCCAAACTCGACACAGACACGACATCCGCACCCTTACGCTCGGCAATGCCGAGCCGGATCAGGGTGCGTAGAGCGTATTCGCCGCGTTTGGTGAGCTTCATATTTAAATCCTATCAATCGAAACAACACTTGGCAAGTAGGAATTAAAATTTGTTTCATTTAACATGCCAAAAAAGTGATCTTCTGGGGTTACTGGATCACTTCAGAGTCTTCCACCAACCGCTCTGCTAAGAACTTTAACACTGCAGCGGCGTCACCGTTGACGTGGAGCTTGCGGTAGATGCTACGCGTGATGTAATTGGCTGCGTGGGGATTGAGACCAATGTGTGAGCAATTGAAAATTCATGACCTCGGGCACCATGGCCACCGTTTCAAAAGCATGAGATTCACCCAGATCAAGTTGTATGAAGAGCGACTCGGATGGCGCGTCGAGGAGAATGGGGCAATCTTTACGAGAGTGCCTATCAAATCGATGCTCATTCATTCATAAGCACGTTGAGATTTTGTGAGGATTTACGGTTCAAAAACTGGAAGTAGTTTGAACTTGGCAGCTAGTTCTTTGACGACATCAGGCTGGTTTGACGAGACCTCATGAAGTTCTTCAGGGTCGGTATCATGATCGAAGAGTTCGTGGTGGCCATCGCTCCAAAGATTGAAGCGCCAGCGGGAAGTGCGGATGCTTTGGCCATAGATTTTGGGGTTGCGAGTGAGGAGGGTGAAGGCGGCGTCTTTGACACTAGCGGTTGGGTTTTCCAAGATGGGACGCAAACTGATTCCGGCGGCGGCGTGCGGCATCTTCAGTCCACACAAATCGATGACCGTGGGATAGAGATCGATAAATTCGACGAGTGATCGGCTTACCTGCCCACCTTTCAATCCAGGTGCAGCCATGATGAAGGGGGCCCGACAGGCACGCTCAAAGAGGGTATTCTTATTCCACCATTGACGCTCGCCGGTGTGGTAGCCGTGGTCGCCAACAAAAAGGATGACTGTGTTATCCCAGAGCCTTTTTTCATCCAACACATCAAGCACACGGCCTAATTGAGCATCCATGAAACTGGTGCCTGCACAGTAGGCACGGAAAAGCTCGCGCCATTCCTGATCGGTGAATTGAGCAAAGGCTTGGCCATAATCACCAAACCCGACACTATCTTTACGGACGGTGGTTGTGTCGGCTGGATCATGCCAGGGTTTGATCGAATCAAGCGGATAGAGATCAAAGTATTTTTTCGGAGCAATAAAAGGATCATGAGGCTTCATAAAACCACAGCCTATGAACCATGGGGCATCTCCGAGTTCGTTGATCTTGGCGATCGTTGCCGTGGCGATTTGACCATCAGGTTGATCCTCATCAACGCCATCTGCTGAGCCCCAATGGCACCAGTTCAGTGCACCCTCGGTGACATTGCGACCTTCGATCATCTTCCTGCCTACCTTTGTGGCTTCAAAGGCTTGAGCCGTGTGCCAGGATTTGCCAACATCCATCCACGCCTGTTTTGCCTCAAGGTTTTTGCCCCCGCCGAGATGATAGAGCTTACCGAAGGCATGAGATTGCCAGCCGGATTCTTTGCACAACTGCGGCAGCGCCACAACGTTGGGCATTTTGTCACGTAGTTTGATATTGTTTCCTACAATACCAGTCTGCTCTGCGCGCAGGCCCGTCATCATGGAACTGCGGCTGGGATTGCAGACGGGATATTGCACATAAGCACGCTCAAAGGTAGTCCCCCGTGCGCGTAGACGATCGAGATTGGGCGTCTTTACCACATCCTTGGTGTAAGCTCCGCCAAAGTCGCGCAGATCGTCTGCCATGATGAGCAAGACGTTTGGCTGCCGTGCCAAAGCACAGAAAAAAGGGCAGAATGCAAAGAGGAAAACAAATTTCATGATTAGCGGGACCAACGGCGATACGGGGATGAGAAATGGAAGGGGATGTCGTTTTCTTCGTGGGTATGAGTGGAGATAAAATCGATAGTTTGAGCCTCGGCTGGCACTGCGAGGTCAGCGGTGAAAACACCTTCAGCATGAGCAGTCAGCGGCATTGAATTCCAAGAATCGTATTCAAAGGCAAAGGTGTAGGGCGCATGTCGATTCACGCTCCATGACAGGACGCTAAGCTGGGGGAGGCTAGTTTTAGAGAAGGTGACCGTGATGTGAAGGTGACTGCCTTTCCTATGAAGATCAAGCTTCGGACTTGGTGGCAGGGAACGATGACCGAAAAAGTGATGCCTAGCCATGGCCACCAAGTTTTCTGAGGCCTCTGGCTGAGTGGGTGTCTGCCGTGTATACCCACTGGATTTAGGTCCACCATGCTGCCCACCAGGGAGGATGTAGAGTGGGAAATCGGGCTGGCTTTCGCCAAGCTCATGCAAAGCAGGACAAACGTTGTCATTGCTGCCCACGTGATAAAAGAACTCCAGTCCACGTTGCTTTACAGCGCCGATATGCTTGGCGATACGGCAGACGTTCCAGGCCTCATCATTCATGCGCAGCATCTCAGCATGAGTCCAACCAGCCGCGAGCGCTTGTTCACTTGTGATGGATTGATCCAGTCGTGTTTGTTCACGTTTTTCTAAAGCATCCTTAGCGGTGGCCGGAAGTGCTTTCGGCAAACAGGTCAGAAAAACCGCATTCTGAGCCTGCTCTTCATGCAGTGCACTGCCACGAACATAGGCACCGCCGGGATTGCCTAAAATAGGAGCCACGAAAGGCATGATGCAGGTGAATCGGTCATCATGAATGCCACAGATAGCCGCTCCCACTCCACGCTTGGAGCCGCCAGTGACCAACACTTTTTTGGGTTTAAAGACGGTGCTTTCGGCGAAAGTTGCGGTAAGCGCCCGCATATCGCTCATGCCCCAAATCCAGGCTGGTGTGAAGCGGGCGTCTTTGGTTTTTAGCAGCTGCTCTTTCATGCCAAGATGCAGATTTCCCTTTGGTGCCATGCCATCAACGGTGCCCATGCCAACCATCACGATACCGACTCCGTATTGAGTGAGTAATTCCAACTCAGCACCTGCAGGCAGTGCAGGCTTCAAACCAAGCCCCATATTGGTAACGAGAACGTTTTCACATGACTTGGGGGAATCGGGCGCGCATAGCGTGACAGGTAGCCGCACTTTTTGCCCAGGCCACCATTCGCAAATGGTGATCTCGATGAGCTTCTGCTTCACGCCGGGGATCTGCCTCATTGGCTGCCATTCCTGAAGAACCTTTGTCTCCAGAGTCGAGAGGTCACGAATGGCTGGCACATCAAAGGTCGCTGACGTGATCTCAGCGAGTGAGGTGAGGCGGATGCAGGCAAGGAACCAAAGAGCAAACTTCATGTCCGACAGTGAACGCTAGAGATGTAGCTTTGTGTCCGTAAACATTAAGGTGTGATAAAGCTCCATCTTTTCGACTCACCTTTGGGTGAGCTGAAATCGATGCTCTGAATCTCGACAGGCGCTCTATCCGCAGGTAGATAAAGACGAACGGTGCCGCAGCTCCCTGTGACGGGTAATTCTACTCGGATATTCTGCCAGTCTGCGCCAGCTTTAAGAGTGAAGCTCGTCGTTTGGGCATTTTCAGGAAACTCGGATTGATCGGCTGTGCGCCAGTGCACTTTTCCATGACCACCGACGCTACTACGGGCACGAATTTTAAGAATGATAGGGCCACTCATCTTCACCTGCGCTGTTCCAAGAAAGGGAGTGCGGCCAGCAGCCTCAATGTGTAACGCAGTTCCGACATTGCTGGCCTTGCAAAACTTAGGCACCAGTCCCGCCATGGGATCCGCAACCTTTGCTTTTGATTCTGGCTGATAGGCTGGGTTGGGTTGAGGAAAGGAGGCTTCGGTATCTTTGAGAAAGCCTTCAATCAGACGATCCAACTCCTTCACTTTTTCCGGCATCTTTCCGGCTAGGTCGCGGACTTCGCTGATGTCATTCTGCAGGTTGTAAAGTTCATGCGTGACTGGATTTCCAAACCAACGCAGCAATTTAAAATCGCCTTCGCGCACCCAGACGCCGCCGGCACGGTTGGCCCCAGCATGAGGATGGTAATTAAAATAAGCACGACGTTCCAGTGAACCTTCTGACTTCAGAACATTGGCATAACTCACCCCATCAAAGTGTTGTTGAGATGGCTTGGCAATTCCCAGAAGATCAATGACCGTGGGATAGACATCGATAGGACCCACGACAGCATGGGCTTTGCTGCCTGCCTTGATTTTGCCGGCCCAAGACCACATCATGGGGACGCGTGTGCCACCTTCATAAAGGGTTCCTTTGCCATCACGCAGCGGCGTGTTTTGTGTAGGAGGTTGATTGCCGGCCCACCTTTGCCAGTTTTCATTGGCGGCTTTCTTGCCTTCGCTGCTGATATTGCTATGCACGTTGCCGCCGTTGTCAGAGGTAAAAATGATAATCGTATGGTCGGCGATGCCTTGCTTATCGAGTTCATCCAGAATGCGCCCAAAACACTCATCCACGCTCTTAAGCATGGATGCCATGATTGGATTACCTTGCCGACCACTCGGATCCTTTTTGTGAGCGAAATGCTTCGTGTATTCCTCCTTATGCCCCCAGGGGCCATGAACGCCGTAACACCAGAGATTCAGAAAAAAGGGCCCGCCTTTGTTGGCTTTGATGAATTGAGCCGCCTCCGCCGCCTGTCGATCGACGATGTATTCTCCCACAGGGCCATCAGTGATCGTACCAATTTTATTTTTGGCGGTGGCCTTGCCCTCAGGGCTGACCCCGTAAGGTGAAAAATACTCACCCGGAGGACCAGGATCGGGATGGCAATGAAAGGCTGAATCAAAACCCTGCTGCTCAGGCCAATACGGCTGAGTCAATCCAAGATGCCATTTACCAATATGCGCGGTGCGATAGCCTGCGTTCTTCAGTGTTTCTGCTAAAGTGACCTGCGATGGTTCCAGGAAATTTTTGCTCTCTGGAAGTAACATGGGAATGGTGGGTGCTGCTGTTTTAGGAAGTGCCGTGAAACCAGCGAGCTGCGGTACTATGTGCCCTGTAGCGCTGGTGATACCATGCCGTGCTGAATACTGACCGGTGAGAAGACTGGCACGTGTCGGCGAACACAGTGGCTGCGAGTAGGCATTCGTAAAACGCATGGCTCGTTTGGCAAAGCGATCGATGTTAGGCGTCTCATAATAAGTGGAACCATAAACACCGCTATCCATCCATCCCATGTCATCGGCTAGAAACAAAACAACGTTAGGCTGTGCACAAAAGCTTTTTGCACCAAGAAACAGGAAGAGAGAAAGAAGTAAAAACCGGAATATCATCGAAAGAATTCGTTTAAAGGAAGCAACCGCACCAGCATGGCGTAATCATTTTGTCACATGCCCATGAACCGACTCCACGCGGGATACCTTACAGTCTTTTTGCTCTTCCATTTAACCTCAGCTCAGGCAGAGGATGCTTCACAGACAGAACCTTTTCATTGGATGCTAGGCACTCAGGCCATTGGGGGGCGTTATCACTTCACCTCGCAGGCCCCTTTACTCGAAAGCGCAAGACTGATCGCCGAACTGGGTTCCGATGTCATGAAGTTTTCGATCTCATCGAAAGCTTCTTTTGGCAAAAATCAGGCTAATGTCATCAGTGACGCAAGAGAACTAAAGACGCTCACCGAGATTGCCAGTCAAGATCCCACGCATCGAGCCGTCTTAGATATGCCGTTCACCCAATTTTTCATTTGGGCTTACCCTCTCACCACGCATGGCAGTGCAGGCACTTTCAAGAATGCTGAATATGATTTTGAGTATCGGGAGATGTATGATTTTGCCGTGCACTTGCTGCGAACTTACAACGGCACCGGAAAACGATTTTTTCTTGGACATTGGGAGGGCGATTGGCATCTGCGCCCTCACTTTGATCCCAACAAAGGCTTTCCTGAGCACTATGCGGAAAACTTTGTCGCTTGGCTTAAGGTGAGACAGAAAGCACTGGATGATGCCAAGCGTGACACACCTCATGAACAAGTCTGGCTCTGGCATTACACCGAGGTGAATCTCGTCACCCCCTTCATTAAGGGCGGACAATGCATCACCAATGACATCCTGCCGAAAGTGGATATCGATTACGTCAGCTATTCCTGTTACGACAGCTTACAACATGGGATCCGTGATGATTTGTTTGCTGCGCTCAGTCACATCGAATCCAAGCTCAACCCCAAGCCAAGCATTTCAGGTAAACGGGTATTCATAGGCGAGTATGGGTTCCCTGCTAGGCGCTACTCACCCGAGGAACAGAATCAAAAGAGTATCGAGACGATGATCGCCGGCCTGGAATGGGGCTGTCCTTTTGTTTTGTATTGGGAACTCTACGATAACGAGGGCACACGTGAAAAGCCCGGCGGTTTTTGGCTCATCAATGAGAAGAATGAAAAGCAGCCCATCTGGGAAACACATCGTCGCTACTATGACTGGGCAAGAAAGTCTGTGAGCGAGACCCAAGCTAAAACGGGTAAGCATCCCACGTCGGATACCTTTAGGAATGAAGCGATCCGCTATTTAAAGGATCTCTGAATTGTCCTCGACCTCAAAGAAAACGCTGAAGAATAGGCTTTAGGGCAGTCACCGTCTCCTCGGGCCAGAGCTTGGGATCTGTCATGATTGCGCCATCTAGGGCCTGATGCTCGGGCCAGGTAGGCTCTATCGGAATGCGGGGAATGACACCTGCGATGATGCGTTTGGCCATCGCGACATTCGCGGAAACATGCGCCATGACCGCATCCACGGTGACGTGAGCTTCGTCCGTCTTCCAGCAGTCGTAGTCGGTGATCATGGCCAATGTGGCGAGTGCGATCTCGGCCTCACGCGCGAGCTTGGCTTCGGGCAGATTGGTCATTCCAATGACATCAAAACCGAGTTGGCGGTTAGCATTGGATTCTGCGCGTGTCGAAAAAGCAGGGCCATCCATGTTGACGTAGGTGCCGCCATTGTGAACACGTGCTCCGGCATTGTTAGCCTCCTCAGCCAGGAGTGTCCTCAAGCCTGCGCTGATCGGATCTGCAAAGGCCACGTGACCGACGATGCCACGCCCAAAGAAGGTGTGATGCTCACGCCGACTGGTGCGGTCAAAGAACTGATCCGGTAACACGACGTCACGCGGTGCATACTCTTCCTTTAAACTGCCAACTGCTGTAACAGCGATGATCCAGCGCACATTCAGGGAGCGCAGTGCCCAGATGTTGGCGCGATGATTGAGCTCCGTCGGCAAGATGCGATGGCCTTTGCCATGACGTGGAAGAAAATAAACACGGCAGCCTGCGAGTTTCCCAGTGATCAATGGATCCGAAGGTGGGCCATAGGGAGTCTCCACACTGATTTCCTCACGTTCCTCGAAACCCTCCAAATCATACAAGCCTGAGCCGCCAATGATGCCGATGGATGGAGGGAAATTTGTCATGGGATATTACTAGAAGATGATTTGATGCTGGCAAGATCGAGCTTGCCCATTTAAATAGGTCTTGTGCCTGAAAGTTCCAGTCAAGTCGCCCGCACCTACTCTGCCACCCTCCTCGGCGTGAATGCCATCGAGGTAGAGATCGAGTCCCATGATGGAGGTGGTAATCCCAAGATGGCCATCGTGGGTCTGCCTGATGCATCGGTGAAAGAAAGCCGAGAACGTGTGACAGCCGCGATTGCCAGTTGCGGCTTTGCCATGAATGGCGGTTTCACGACCGTGAACTTGGCCCCAGCCGATTTGAAAAAAGAAGGACCTGGATTTGACCTCCCGATTGCCATTTCCCTGATCGCTCATCGCGCCAAAATACCGATCTCCATCTTAGCAGAAACAGCCATGATCGGAGAGCTGGCACTTAATGGCGAACTGCGTCCTGTGCGTGGTCTGCTCGCCGTTGCGCTGGAAGCCCGTGCTAAAGGCCGCAAACGCTTACTCGTTCCCAAACGAGCTTCGATTGAAGCCAGCGTCGTGGCAGGGATCGACATCATTGGCGTGCAGCATTTGCGGGAAGTCGTGGAGTATCTGAAAGGCGACATTGAGATCACTCCAGAGCCCTGCCGCGCGGCGGAGTTCTTCACAGCTGCCGCGCATTACGACATCGACTTTGCCGATGTGAAGGGTCAGGGAGATGCCAAACATGCCATTGAGGTTGCCGTCGCTGGAGGGCATAACATTCTCATGGTCGGGCCCCCAGGCACGGGGAAAAGCATGATCGCCAAGCGAGTCGGCACCATCATGCCCAGCATGACCGAGGAGGAAGCCATCGAGACGACAAAGATCCACAGTGTTGGCGGTCTGCTCACTGAATCTCAGGCCTTTGTGGCCACCCGCCCATTCCGCTCACCCCATCATACCATCAGCGATGCTGGATTGCTCGGTGGTGGCACGAACCCAGGGCCAGGCGAGGTGAGTCTGGCCCACAATGGCGTGCTCTTTTTGGATGAACTGCCGGAATTTCGCCGCAGCACCTTAGAAGTCATGCGGCAGCCATTGGAGGATGGCAAAGTCACCATCTCCCGCGCTGCTGGCACAGTCACTTTTCCTGCACAGTTCATGCTCGTGGCTGCAATGAATCCCTGTAAGTGCGGCTACTATGGCGACCTCAAGCGTGCCTGCCGATGCAGCTCACCCATGGTGCAAAAATATCGACAGAAAATTAGTGGCCCGCTTTTGGATCGAATCGACCTGCATGTGGATGTTCCGCTGGTCGATCATAAGGCCCTCATGAATAGCGCCAGCGGTGAATCTTCTGCCAACATCCGCGCACGCGTTGAGGCTGCACGAATCCTGCAAATAGAGCGCTTCAAGTCCCACCAAGGCGTGCACACGAATAGTGATATGACCCCACGTTTGATTAAAAGACACTGTGAGCTCGACGCCGAGGGCAGTCGCTTTCTGGAACATCAAATGAGTGAGATGAACTTCAGTGCCCGTGCCCATGACCGCATCCTGAAAGTCGCCCGCACCCTAGCCGATCTGAAGGGGCTAGAAAAAATAGATGCGGACAGTGTGCTAGAAGCCGTGAACTACCGGACCCTAGACCGGAACATGTGGGCTTGAGGCAGCCCAAGAAATGAACATTCGCACTTTGGGAGATTTGGTCCCATGGTCAGAGATGTCCTTTCAAGCACTCGGCCTCGATGCCAAGATCCTCCAAGCTATTTCTGAAGCCGGTTATACTGAGCCTACGCCCATCCAAGCGTCTGCTATTCCTCCGATTATTGCAGGCAGTGACCTCATTGGGATCGCCCAGACAGGCACGGGAAAGACAGCGGCTTTTACGTTGCCCATTTTGACGCTTTTAGCCACGGCTCCAAAAGCACCCGGCACAAAAGTGCTAATCCTGGCCCCGACACGTGAGTTGGTGGTGCAGATTGAGGAGAATGTCATGGCTTATGCGAAGCACCTGCCATTGACCATCGCCAAAGTATTCGGCGGCGTGGGTGAGCGGCCACAGATCAATGCGCTACGAAGTGGGTGTGACATCGTGATCGCGACTCCAGGTCGGTTGCTCGATCTCATGGGCCAGCGCCATGGTGACTTCCGTGGGCTACGCCATCTCGTGCTAGATGAGGCTGATCGCATGCTCGACATGGGTTTCCTGCCCAGCATCAAGCGCATCGTCCATGCCATGCCGAAAAAGCGCCAGACGCTGATGTTTTCCGCGACGCTTTCCAAGGAGATCGAGGCACTGACTCACGAGTTCCAGCATCACCCGAAGACCGTGCAGATTGGTCGCCGCTCCAATCCGGCGGAGTCGGTGACGCAGCTCATATATGAGGTGCCGATGCACCTAAAGCCCGCGCTGCTAGGCCATCTGCTAGCCGATGACACCATGAACATGGTGCTTGTCTTTACCCGCACCAAGCATGGCGCTGATCGTGTCGCCCGTAAGCTAGAACAAACGGGCATCAAATGCGCGACTCTGCATGCGAACCGCTCGCAAAATCAGCGTTTGAAGGCGTTGTCCGATTTCAAATCGGGCGCAGTGCGGGTTCTTGTGGCTACAGACATTGCTGCTCGTGGCATTGATGTGGACGGTATTTCCCATGTCGTGAATTTCGACTTCCCGCTGCATGCGGAAGACTATGTGCACCGCATTGGTCGCACAGGCCGTGCCCATGCCATTGGCGATGCCCTTAGCTTCATCACTCCAGAAGATCAGGCCCCGTTACGTGCTCTTGAGCGCTTCATTGGTCGTGGTCTAGTTCGCAAGCGCGCGGAAGGTTTTAATTATGCGGCCTCAGCGCCCCCACGCAGTGAGGAGCCGCCACGCCAGCGCGATCCACGTGCCCGCATGTCCCAGGGACATGTCGGACGCCCGCAAGGAGACCGCCCACCGCAGCGCGGCGGCAGAGGGCGTGATGACCAACGTGGAGGTCGGGGTCAAAGCGAACAAAACTCTAGTCAGGACAACCGCGGACAAGGTGGACGCGGCCAAGAAGGTCAACGCGGAGCGCCAAGGCAACAACGCCCATCAGCGCCTTCAGGCAGCAGTCCAGACGCGGGTGCAGCGAAAGTCAGTCTTTGGAAGCGTTTATCAGGTCGCTAAACTCGGGCTTTATAAGAGTTTCTTGCGTTTAAACCACCAAATGGGGATCAGCGCAGAAACAACGAGACCACAAATGACGATCGGGTAAGCCCAAGGCTGCTTCAGCTCAGGCATGTGCTCGAAGTTCATGCCGTAGATGCTGGCGATCAGTGTCGGCGGCATGAACAGCACGCTGGCGATGGTGAAAATTTTAATGATCTGATTCTGCTGAATGTTGATCAGGCCCAAAGTGGATTCTAACAAGAAGGTCATCTCCTGGGTTTGTTGATTGGTGTAATCATCCAGCGATTTGACGTCGCGCATGACACTGCGGAACTGAGCCGCCAAATCTCCGCGCATCCAGGTCGCGGCATTGTTTAAAAAGAACTGCAACATGCGGCTCACGCTAAGCAGACTTTCACGCAGATTGGCCACCAGCGCGCTACGGCGACCCAGGGTTTTCACGACGTCTCCGAGATCCTTTTCCACGGCCGCATTGGCGCGGTGCGCATTCAGGCTGAAGACCTCACGACCCACCTTTTTTAAATCGGACTCCACAGCCTGAAGCGCATCGGCGATTCGGGCCACGATCTGCTCACAGAGGGTCAAAAAGACCGCATCACTCGACATCGGGCAGGGGCATTGACGTTTCACCTGATCCACCAGAACACGAAAAGCCATCGGGTCGGCATAGCGCACGGTCGTCAGGCAATCAGGCGCTAAAACGAAAGAGATGGCCGTGGTATCAGGATCAGGCGTATCCAGGCCTACCGGAATCCAGGCCGTCATGTAGAGCGCGCCTTTTTCCTGATACAGTCGGCTGGATTCTTCGATCTCCTGCATCTCTTCCCGTGTGGGCAGGCCATATTCCAGCCAGCTTTCCACCTCGAGTTCTTCCGTGCGAGAGGGATTCAGCAGATCCAGGTAAACTAGATTGTCTGGAAAAGGACGAATCTTTTCGTCATTCCAGTCGATAAGCTGCCCTTGGGATGTGATGAGTCGGACCATGCAATAAAAGGTGGGGGAAAGCTAGAGTAACGGCATTGGCCACAAGTGCTACGGAAAAGGCAGGTGGATGTCATGACTCACAAGCGATCAAAAGCAAAAATCCCGACTCTTGACGGAGTCGGGATTTTAAAGAAGCCTTAAAACTTAGGTAAGCTTGTCTTAAAAGCTCACGCTGAGCTTCACCCCGCCAAAGATTTCGCTGTCCTGGGTGTTCAGCCCGTGGCGGGCACCCAGAGAGATGTTGTAGGCGATGTAGGGCGTAAAGAAAGCTGTCGGTGTCAGCTTGATGGGCACCGACAGAGATGGGAGGATGTGAGTGAATCCGCTGGATGGCGCAGACACAGGATCACCGGCGAGAATCATACCATTGGTGTAGTAGTCCAGACCGTAACCCATCTTGATGGCAGGCACCACGCTCATCCAGGACGTCACTTTATACGGCATGTCAGCACCCACTTCAAAGTAGGAACCGCCGATGGTGAAGTCGTAGTAGAAGCCAGTGTAGAGATTCACCGGACCTACCGTCTTGGCCAGGGTCAGTCCCACTTCATTCACACCACGGACAGCGCCTTCGCCGTCTCCCCAGGAGGCACCGCCGGTGCTGCCAATGAAGGTGTCAAAATACTCGTAATGGGTATAGACCAGCCCTGCTTTGACAAAGCCGAAGTCATAGGTGAGTGAGGTGCTCAGATCCAGTTCGGCAAAGTTCAGCTCTGCGTCACCACCTGCGTTATCAGGGATCAGCGTCTGCACCGTGCTGGTGTAAAAGGCGCTGAAGCCGAGGGTGAACTTTTCAGAGAGGGGGACTTGCACGTTGAGACCAGCCCAGGTCATGTTATCTGACAGCCAGAGACCACGGTGGTAGTAGCGGCTATCGTAGCCAGCTTCCAGCGTGGCACCGACGGTGTCCAGCAGGCTGGCGTCGGCGACTGGAGCTGAGGTGACCGCAGCTGGAGCCACAGGTGTGCCTGCGATGGCGGTGAGGCCAGCACTAGCCGCGAGAAGGAGAGCGAGAGTGAGTGAGTGATTCATGAATCGAAATAGAAGAGTGAAAGGAAGAATAAGAAATCAGGAGGCGCAGGTCACGCCTCCTGGGGGAGAGATGGCAGGCGATCAGCCGTCGTTGCGATAGCCGATAGACACAGAGCCGCTGACTCTCTGGCGGCTCATGACTGGCGGTCCAGCAGATGTTTCAAAGCGGTTGCTGATGAAGTAGCCGGCACCCGTGTAATAATTGCCCTCAGGATTATACACGAAGATGCCTTCAAAGTTGATCGTGCGTAATGGAGGTGTCACTTTGAAGCTGCCTTTGAAGAGCCCTGTTGCCGCATCAAAGGACTGGAAAGTCAAACCGCTGACGGCAGTACCCGAGAATGTGCTTAAATTCACAGTGATACGATTGGCCCTGCTTGCCGCACCAAGAGAGGTGATGGCCACCGTGCCACCAAAATTCACCGCGCCGAACCTTTGGTAGTTATTAAAAGAAATGTTCGTGGTATTTGTGTTCGTTGTGGTTGTGTTCAAAACGACATTGCGTTCCCCAGACACATTCAGCACCTGCCCAGCTGCTGGCGGCGTATAGGTGCCCCCGTAAATACCACCAGAACCCTCAAAGCCCTCAGGATACAAGGTGTCTGAAGGACCGGCGATGGGCACAGGCCTGCTGAATCTCTTGGGCCTGCCCGGAGCTGCTGAGGTGGTCGCTGGTGAAGGGTTCTTTATCCATGTAAAGCCACCTCTAATCGTAGGAACCTGGACTTCAAAATCAGCTTCTTGGACATTAGCTGGGAAAGCTTGATTTGAATTGACACTAGCACTGCCGCTGAATGATCCTTTACCCAGTGAAGCATAGAGATACTGATAGATGAGGAAGTCCCCCGATGGACCATAGAAGCCGGTGCTGGTGAACTTCTGACCGTCTGCCAAAGTGCCTGCTGCCAGATAAGTGCCCACTGCTGCTTCGGCTTTCACGGATCCAAAGCTGGTTCCCTGAGGAGCACCACCTTCACCATTGCTGAACCAGCCATCCATAGAAAAGGTCTTGTAGGAGGTGTAGTTGCTTCCTGGCCTGCGGGCGGTTGTCCAGGTGTTTTTCCAGCCACGGGTGTTTGTCAAAAACTTATCTGATTCATCTCCCTGCTGCACCAGCGCCCCATACATGTAGCCCTCGTCTTCGTCATCAGTGCCGAAGTTCAGCACCAAAGAGCGGTTGTAGGCGGGGATGGGGATCACCAGCTTTGGCTGGGTCACAACCACAGAATTAACAGTGCTCGTAGTGAAGATTGTGCTAAAGGGGACCTGCGTCGGGCCGTAAACCAACTTACCGGTGACAGTGCCATTTGCGGTCACGGTCATGTCTAGGCGGGCACCCAGCGCCTCATTCGGGATCGGCTTCACCGGAGTCGCGCTCACGATCTGGGCGATTCTGCTTTGAAATTTGCTGTCAGACTGCACCAGCCCGATGTAGCTGCCGGCCAGTTCAGCGATGGGCACTGTGACAATGATCCGAGAGATATTCAGCGTGATGACGTAGTTAGCACTGCCGTAAATTGGGGTTGACGGGCCAGCCTGAGGGCCGAAAGGCCCTGGAATCGGTGCTCCTGCCATACTTCCGACTGGCGGGGTGATCTCAACAAAAAATCCACCACTGTACGCGGAGAGGCCAACAGTTGACTGACCACCTCCTGTCACTTCGGAGCTGCCAACAGATATCTGACCATCTGCTGTCGGCCTGACATATGTGGGATAAGCCCCATTGGACTGCTGGAAGTAAAAAGTTAAAGCAGACGTTTGTGCGGCTGCACCGCTGTAGCTACTGATCGTAACTGTCGCTGAATCGATTTTGTAACCCGATGCTAAAGTCATAAATACTTTGTCTGAACCTTGGGCACCGACACTTCCCGTGATCACAGTCGTGGCGTTGAGTGGAGTAGGGACACTGGCGTCTGTCCCAAAATTAGTGACCGATAAAGCCGAGGTGCCACCCATAAAAACCGATTCAGTCGGCTGCCCCGCCTGAATCGAAATCGCTGAGGTAGCAAGCAGGCACAAAAAACTGTGTCGGCAGAAAGAGGACGCTTTGGAAAGCCTCCCGTTGGATCGTGATTGAGTGGGGGCGATGTTTTTCATGGAGCTAGAGAATACCTGGTAAAGTCTAGGGAGACTTCTTTGGGGCGTAGCTTCAGTGCCGCAATTCCGGAAGAAGTAAATGTATTTATTAAGATTGGGGTAACCCAATTTTGCGAGAAGGGGTTAATTTCCATACATATTAACTTTCCAGATTTGCCATCATTAGCGTTCCTCGGTCGTCAGACTTTCAAAAGTGCCAGGATGATCAGGTGGGTGGCAAATCTCCTGCCTCACACCGACGCAGAGCTAAGCCTTAAAACGGGAATGGCTGGCCGCCGATTTGCATCCGTCATTGATTCCGCAAGGCTTTTCGCCTCTCGGGCAGTGTCACCCAAGACACAGCCGCTTCGAGTCGAAGAACCCTTGTGAAACCAAGCCCTGGCGCAACTTAACGATCTTCCATTCCCGTTTTAAGGCTTAGCACTTGCACGCGGCTCTTTCGAGGTCTGAATATTTGGCTTTTAGCAGCAAGGAAGTTGAGCACGCAGTCCGCTCTTTTTCAGAAGAGCCAAGGAGCCCTGCAGCACCTCTTCACAAATTGGAGTGGCATCATGCAGAAGGACGATGGCTCCAGGAAGTAGATCTTTCTCGATCCGGCGCAGCACCACAGCGGCGTCTTTCTCTACCGCATCGTAACCTCGGCAGTTCCACATCATCATCCGCAGCCCCAGGGCACGCAGAGGTGCCGCGACAAAGAGATTATGATGCCCTACTGGCGGGCGAAACCACTGCGGGGCAGCACCGGTGATCTGGGTCAGCGTCTGCTGGCAGCCAGCTATCTCTGCCCACATGCGCCATGGGCCAAGCGCCCAAAATGTTGCCGATGGATGCGTCTCGGAGTGATTGCCAATGAGATGCCCACGCCGAGCGATCTCCCGCACCAACTCAGGATGGCACACTGCGCGGTTGCCGATGAGAAAGAAGACCGCCTTGGCCTGATGCTGATCCAATAGATCTAGCAGAGCTGGCGTATGCGCAGGATCAGGCCCATCATCAATGGTTAAGCAGACACCCTCTGCACTTGCCGGCAGAGAGGAGACGAGTGAGCCAAACCAAGCACAGCGCGGCACAAGTGTACCGATGACGATGACTCCAAAGGTGCTGAAAAAAACGAGCGCTGCTAGCCCATCATTACCAGCCATCAGTGCCGCTACCAGACCCAGACCAGGCAGCAGACTGATGCCAAAGGCTAGCCTGATTTCCTTCCTGCAGCGTTTAGGCATGGGTCGAGACATTGTTGTTCTTGTGATGGGAGTGGGCGGAACTATGGCTGGCCATCTTGGCAGAAGAATGGAGCCAAGAGAATGGTTTTATTCTGTTGTCTTGATTCTACTGGCGATTCGAAATCTGCATCTGCCCAAACCACCAAGAACCTAGAGCGAATGGATTGAAAAAGTCTGCGACTTGCCAAGACGCAGGCTTGCACGCACAGTCTGCCCCTTGTGACAATCGCTCAGGACAAAAATACTCAGGCAGGCCTCGTCGGATCATTCGTGATCCATGCGATCGCCTTCATGATTCTGTTGTGGGGATTTAGTTTGCACTCCGGGCTACCATTGCCAGAGCCGTCGGCGGTCATCGAGGAAGAGCCTGTGCAAGAGGTGACGATGATCTTCCCTGAGCAGATTATCCCAGTCCCGGCACCACCCAAGCCACCAGAAAAAGCCTATATCCGCACCACGCAGAATGTGGCTGACACAGTGGCCCCCAAGCAGGCAGCCTTTCAATCAGACCGCAACACCCAAGCCGCCAGTAAGTTGCCGCCCAAATCCGGCGCTACCCTCATGATGCCAACCATGGAAGGCAGTGCCCCGACTAAGCTAGAACTCGCTAACCGCGATTACAAAGATGGCCAGGTGAAAAACGATGCCACCCTGCCCACCAACGCCGCCACGCCAGTTCCGCGTCCGCCCCAGCAGCAGACGCAAATGGCACCGCCAAGCATTCTCAAGCCATCGGAGGCCCAGCCACCACCGCCCACGCAGGTAGCTAAGCTTACACCAACAGATGGTACACCCTTGGTGAAAATGATGGAAGAGATGGACAAAGATTCGGCCCGCATCGACTTGAACCGCCTGCCTCTGGAGGTGCGGAAACCGGAGTCAAAAACCGTAGCGGAGACACCTCCACCCAAGCCGCAAATTCGTGCACCGGCTGATACGCCACCACCGCAGATCGCCAAAGCCATCCCTGTTTCAGAAGAGCCAATAAAGATGACGGCTGGCCAGCCTGAAAAGGATGCGTATGTCCCCTTTACCCGCACTAACAAAATGGATGGCACCATCAGTCGTGAAGGCGACAATGCCGTGGATTCTGAGGCCACTCCCTTGGGACGCTACATGAAAGAGGTCACCGGAGCCGTGGGTAAAAAATGGCACCTTTATGTCAAACTAGCGCGTGATTCGGTGAACTTTGGTAGGGTGCGTTTCCGCTTTTACGTGGATCGCAAAGGCGTGCCGCAGGATCTGCAAATCCTCTCGGATGCCCGTGATGCTGATCCCAGGATGAGAGAGTTAACTCTGCGTGCGATCTTAGATGCCCAAATCCCGCCCATCCCAAAAGATCTTTTGCCGGACCTCGATGAGGAACGCGTCAAAATCGAATACGAAGCCATTGTCTATTAGTTCTGCCTGTGACCGTCCATACCCTTGATCTGCATTTCCAAGACAGGCCCGGCCTGATCGCCGCCTACGTGATCGAATCTGAGGGTGAACTGGCTCTGATGGAAACAGGGCCTGGTTCCACGCTGGAGACTCTGCGGGCCGGCATTCAGGGGCTGGGACTGGATGAAACCAAGATTCGCCAGGTCTTCGTCACGCACATTCACCTCGATCACGCAGGCGCTGCAGGCTGGTGGGCCCAGCAGGGCGCTCAGGTTTATTGTCATCCGAAAGCAGCGCAACATCTCATCAATCCCAGCCGGTTGATGGATAGTGCGCGACAAATTTACGCCGAAAAGATGGAGGTTCTTTGGGGAGACATGCTATCAGCTCCTGCTGAACGCGTGACGGCTCTGCAAGACGGTGAAAGTGTGAAGCTCGGTGCCATAGCCATCACGGCATGGGATACGCCAGGTCATGCGCGCCATCATCATGCCTTTGTCATCGGTGATATCTGCTTCACCGGAGATGTGGCCGGCATGCGCTTAGCAGGCACAAACTACCTGTCTGTGACTGCCGCACCGCCACAGTTCGAGCCAGAGTCGTACATGGCCTCGGTGGATCGACTGGCTGCGGCACACTTTGCAAAGCTTTATCTGACCCACTTTGGGGAAATCAGCGATGTTGCAGCTCACTTAGCGAGCTATCGCCAGCGTATCCACGCGGTGCATGAGGCTGTATTACGCGATCACCAGGCCGGATTGTCCCATGATGACATTCGCGCTGCCTATCACGACCGCGAGTATGCGCTAGCCAAAGGTCTCGGCATTTCAAAAGAAGACTGGAGAAGCCTAGAGAGTTCTAATGGCACAGCTATGTGTGCTGACGGAGTTCTCTTGCACGTAAGTAGATCATCCAGCTAAACACTCAAACTCAACGACTCGGGTTTTTGTTTCCTGGATTTCCTTGCGCCGAGGCCGCTCAGCGGCTTGAGATTAAGAACGATGATTCTTCCTCAATTTGAAATTTTTGGTGCGCTGCCAGATGGCACGTTGGTCGATGTTTTTACCCTGACGAACCGCCATGGATTGAGGATGCGAGTGATGACCTATGGGGCCGTACTCCTGAGTCTGGAGGTGCCCGATCGTTCGGGCCAGCTCGCTGATGTGGTGTTGGGCTTTACAAGCTTGGAGGAATACCTGAGCAGCTCTGGCTTTCATGGCACAGTGGCAGGTCGGTTTGCCAACAGGATCGCTCAGGGACGATTCACGCTGGATGGACAGGACTTTCAACTGGCTATCAATAACGAACCTGCCGGTATCCCCTGCGCCTTGCACGGAGGCTTGAAAGGGTTTGATAAAGCCGTCTGGAAGGCTGAAGGCGTATCGCGTGATGACTCTCAGGGTGTTCGTTTCAGGCATCTGAGTCCGGATGGCGACGAGGGCTATCCAGGCAATCTGGAAGTCCATCTCACCTACTGGCTAACTGATCAGAATGAGTGGCAGATCGACTATGAAACCGTCACGGACATGCCGACGCCTGTCAATCTCACCCAACACGCCTTTTTTAATCTGAAGGGCGAAGGCGAGGGAACGATTCTCAACCATGAACTAAGGCTAAACGCTACACGCTTTACCCCAGTGACGGCCGGCCTCATCCCGACAGGCGAACTGCGATCCGTGGTCGGCAGTCCGCTGGATTTCACCACCTCAACCGTGATTGGAGATCGAATCGAAGCCGACGATGAACAGCTCACATTCGCGCGGGGGTATGACCATAACTATGTGCTCGACCATACCGATGGACCCCTGACTTTAGCGGCTCGTGTTTTAGAACCGAAAAGCGGTCGTATCATGGAAGTGCTAACCACGGAACCGGGGGTGCAACTTTACACGGGCAATTTTTTAACCGGCACTGAAGCTGGGAAATCAGGCCGTCCTTATCACTTCCGAAATGGGTTTTGTCTGGAAACCCAGCATTTCCCCGACTCGCCCAATCAGCCGACGTTTCCTAGCTGTATCCTGCGTCCTGGAGAGACCCTGCGGAGCAAGACTATTTATCGTTTCACGACGGTTTAATCCGTGATCTTGCGGAGCTGACCTGGCTCTTTATCCTCAGACACCCATGCTCAAACTCTCCCCTGCTTCGCTGCTACTCCTGCTTTTGCTGGGAGGATCAGGCTTGGGCTGGTGGATCAGTCATCATCCAGCGTCACCCGCAGTCGATCAGCCTGAAGCGGAAGAATTAAACAAGCAGATCGTCCTGCTAGAAGGCCAAGTCGAATATCTGCAAGGCCAGGTCGGCGCGCTTCAAGATGAAAACGCCAAGCTGCTGGAGAAGCTGGGCACGCTGGGCATGAAGGGTGTGGCTAAAACGGAACCAAGCCCTCCCATCACCGACGATCCGCCTGACTTTGTCGGCATGGGCCTGGACCTGATGAAATTTCGCCAACTCAAGGCACTGCCCATTCCTACAATTGGAGCCAGCCAGGATGCCGTGGAAAAAGCCATTCTACAGTGGCTGCGCAAACAACAACCTGAGGATGAAGCCCCGCGATTTGCCCTGGCTCTGACGGCGCTCGGCTGGATCGATAAGCCGGTCGATCCTCTACCTTTACGAGCAGCTGTTTTAGCGCGTCAACTCGGCGGTTGGTATAGCATGGAATCCGGCACCTTGCTGGTTTCAGATGACAAGCCCGGGCCTGGACTACCAGCGCCGGATCGCCCACTGGCCCTAGCCTTTGGGCAGCTGTTGCGTGAATACGGCACCACTCTCTTTCCTGAAAACGCCAAACAACCCCTCACGACCGATGAACGTCTCGCTCGCGAATCGCTGATGGCTGGTGACGCCACGCTGACACGCTTTTTGTTCAGCATTCAGAATCCGATTCCGCAAAGCACCAACGACCTCCCCGCAGACGATCCGGATCATCCCCTCAATCAGGTGCCGATGCCCGTGTATCTCAAAGAACTGGCGCTCTTCCCATTCAGTCGCGGCTTTGAGTTTAGCCAATCCTTGCACAGTGCGGGCAATTTCGCCCAACTCAATGCCGCCTACTCGAGCCCACCGACAGCCTGCGCTGAAGTCATCGAACCCGAGCGCTTTCTGGATTCGAATCGTCTGCCGCCAGCAGCAGTCGATCTGGCCAGCACAGAGATCGCAAAGATGGCTCCTTACTGGGATGATCGACTGGGCCGCTTCGCCATCTTCACCGCCTTACGCACTTACAACAGCGACGAAGAAGCCGGTCAAGGAACACGCGGATGGAAGGGCGACCGTCTGCTGGCCTATCCTGCTCCAGAGGCCCCGCGTGATCACGCTGTCTGGCAGACACTTTGGCTGACCCAGGAAGACAGTGCCGCATTCTTCAAAGCCATGCGCAACTGCCTGCATCAGCGCTATGACGTTCAACCGGTTTTAGACACAGCTGAAACGTTCACCCTATCCGCCAGAGGGCGCGACGTGCGCCTCATCATCAACCGCCGGGGTCTTGGTGTTCTCTTGATTGATGCTGCCACACCCGCCTTTGCGGAGGCTGCCAGTCGCCTATAAAGCCCATGCTTACCAAACAAATCATCTATTCTGGCCGCGTTCAAGGAGTCGGCTTTCGTTACAGCACCAAACAAATCGCCTCTGGCTATGAAGTGGTGGGCACCGTCAAAAATCTACCTGATGGCCGCGTCGAAATGCAGGTCATGTCCCAAGATGGCGAAGAGCTGGAAGACTTCCTGGCCGCCATCGATGAGAGCAATCTAGGATCACTGATCAAAGAGCGCGAGATCAGCAGTATCCCGGCCTTAGTCGGTCAGCGCAGCTTTAGTATTGTGAAGTAAAACTCACTCAAACTGCTTCAGCATCCCGCTATAAATGCCCTGCACCATCAGGATGATTCGGTAGGCCGTAAAAAGCGCCACAAGAGCATAACCGATCTTGGGGAGCCAGAGTGAAGCACGCGTGATAGCCTCATTGGCCAACATGGTCTCAGCGGCAGTCCATCGCGCCATTTCTTCATCCAATCGACCCACCTCCTCTGCGGTGGCGATGCCGTGGACAAACTCTGCTGGGAAATCCCCCGTTTCTGCCAAGGCCAAAGAGAGTTGCTCACCTTCCCCAATCATCTCCGCGGCTACCTGAGAGGCCTGCTTTAGAGCGCCGCTCTGGCTGGCATGGCCAGAAAGACGAACGGTTTCCGACATGTTGATGGCCGCCAATAAACAAGCATGAGCCACTTGGGTAAAACGAGCCAAAGCCCAGTGCTGACGGGCTGTCCCGACAAAGGGCACACGATTTAGCCAAGCATCGACGGTCGCTGATTCTGTGGCCTTTTGAGTTAGCCAGCGCCACAGAGCAGTCAGGCCAAAAAGAGTCACCCACAGCCCGATCAGGGCCAGCACCATGCGGCGCAAAGGATGATCCTCTTCCTGCGCAACAATCATCGCAGGCAGCTCGGGTAAAAAGATCGCCAGATGAAGCAGAATCAATGGGTAGATCAAAGCTTGGCTGGCCTGCCGCTTGGCACCGTCCATCACCGAAAAATAACGAGTGAGATGATTAAATGCATTGGCCAACTTACCGCTGCGTTCCCCAGCCTCGATCAGGGCAATCTCCAATCCACCGACCAAACCAGCGTTGTGTGTTTGAATGGATTCAGCAATGCTTTGTCCATTTTCAAGCCCACGCTTTAAGCCTTCTAAAAAAGCCCGTTTCTGAGGAGCGGGCTTCTGCCCGAGCAAGAAGGCCAAAGAACGGTCCAGATGAAAATCTGCGTCGGTCAATTTTGCCAATTCACGATAGAGTGTGGCTTTTTCACTAGGCTTCATGACCCACTTTATCCCAGCCACATGCGTTGAGGTCAAGCTTCGTCATGGTTTGGGCAAGATTCCGTGAAGTCTTTCTGCTGAATCCTGTGCATTCGCTGCGTTAACCTCCGCCCCATCATGAAGTACCTGCCACTCCTTGCGCTGCTCTGCACCAGCACCTTTGCCACCGAAGGTTTACGCCCGATCCTCTACAATCATCCCGGCTTGGTCGTGGATCTAGAAGTCGGCCTTTGGGCCTGGCCTGTGCCCTGTGATGCCGATGGTGATGGCGACTTTGATCTGATCGTCTCCTGCCCGGACAAACCTCACAACGGCGTTTATCTCTTTGAGAACACCACGGGTGATACCGCCAAGGATGCGATGCCTGTTTTCAAACCAGGGAAGTTCCTCAGCAAAACGGAAACCTACATCATGCCCAGTTACGTGAACGGTCAGATGCGCGTCATGCGACCTGGCGTGGAGTTCCCAGCATTCACCACCCAAGGCACGCTCGTCAAAAAGCCCATTCCAAATCCCAGCAGCAAATGGTACAAGCCACAGGGTAAACAAACCAAAGGCCCAAAGCTCCGACATCACCAATGGCGCTACACAGACTATGACGGTGATGGTCAAACAGACCTCGTGGCAGCGGTGGAAGACTGGAGCTACTACGGCTGGGATGATGCCTGGAATGCTCAAGGCGAATGGCAAAATGGCCCGCTGCATGGTTTTGTTTTCATCTTCCGCAATACCGGTAGTAATGAAGAGCCCAACTACGCCAAAGAATTCCGCGTCCAACCCGTGGACACCTATGGCTGCCCTTCGCCTAACTTTGAAGACTTTGATCATGATGGCGATCTCGATCTGCTCTGCGGTGAGTTTTTAGACAAGTTCACCTACTTCCAAAACATCGGCACCCGCACCGAGCCCAAGTATTCCAAAGGCGTCCGCGTTCTTGATTCTGCCGGCAAGCATCTTCGCATGGACTTGGAAATGATCGATCCCGTCGCCTTTGATTGGGATAAAGATGGCGACTTTGATCTCATCTGCGGAGATGAAGATGGCCGCGTGGCTTTCATCGAAAACACAGGCCATCTCGGCCCCGACAAAACACCCGTATTTAACAAACCTCGTTACTTCCAACAGGAAGCTCACGAGATCAATTTTGGGGCTCTCGTGACCCTCTTCGGATGTGATTGGGATGGCGACCAAGATACCGACATCATTGCTGGCAACACCGCGGGTTACATCGCCTTCATCGAAAACTTGAGTGGACCCCGCGTTGCTCAGCCTAAGTGGGCTGCTCCCAGCAAATTGAAAGCTGGCGACCAAACACTGCGCATCATGGCCGGTAAAAACGGCAGCATCCAGGGGCCCGCCGAAGCCAAGTGGGGCTACACCACCCAGACCGTCGCTGATTGGGATCATGATGGCGATCTCGACATCATCGCCAACAGCATTCTCGGCAAAGTCGTCTGGTTTGAAAACACAGGCCACCACACCCAGCTCGCGGCTGAAAAGCCGATCGAAGTTCAGTGGAAAGGCGACCAGCCCCACCTGGCCTGGGGTTGGCTCAGGCCTGAAGGCAAAGCCCTGCTCACCCAGTGGCGCACGACTCCCGTAGCCATTGATTGGAATAAGGATGGACTCATGGATCTTGTGATGCTGGATCACGAAGGTTACCTCAGCTTTTTCCCACGAACCCAAGATGGCCTACAGCCACCCCAACGCATCTTTGCGGATCATAACGGTAAGCTGCTGCACCTCAATAACGGCAGCGCGGGCAAAAGTGGCCGACGCAAACTCTGCCTCATGGACTGGGATGGCGATGGCAGACTCGACATCCTCATCAACAGCGAAAACGCTCAGTTTCTGCGCCAATCCGGCGAGCGCGACGGCCTCGTGCTGTTTACCGATGAAGGCAACGTCAGTGACCGCAACATCGAAGGCCATGACACCAGCCCCACCCCCGTCGATTGGGACGCCAACGGCCTCCCCGACCTGCTCATTGGTGCCGAAGACGGCCGCCTCTATTTCCTGAAGAATCCAAAGACCAAGTGATCCTGTTCTCGGCAGTCACTCTTTTGTCAATCAGTTGCACCTCGACCCCGCCCTGAACTCGTTTTTCCCTTGCGGTGGGGGTTGGAGCGGGCGGTGCACTTCGGTAGCAGGCAATGGGCGGAGCTGGTAAGCTTTGCGAGCCACACTTGCCGTTGTCGATGACATTGCAGGCCGATTACTTGCGGTTCTTGAGCAACAACCACAGCAGGCCAATCGCTGCCACGATCAACAAGGCCCACACAAGCCACTGAGTTGATAATGTTGGCTGTGTCGGCTGTTCTGTTGGCGCATGGGTGGCTTCTATGTTTATCACTTCAAGATTAATACCACTCTTCTTGGCTTCTTGAGCTGCTTTGAAGTTAGCTTGTCCGATCAGGTTTGGCGGAGGTATGACTTCTTTTTCGGTAGAACCTGTGAGGCGGCCCATTTCCCTGAAGAAAGCGGCGGCTTTTGGTAGAGTTTTCCGCACTGTTTGAAATCTGGGATGCTCCGTTCCGTCATCTCTCAGATCAAGCTTTTCGACATAATCAACCACGCGCTGCATCGCAGATGTCAGTTCAATTTCAGGGTACTTACTTGTTCGGTTTTGATAACGGCCAGTCCGCGTGATGCGTTCGTAATATTCCTTGGTTTCTTCATCGAAGCGAAGCGGTTTGTAAATATTCCCATCTGCATCTCTCTCCTCGGCGTTTCTGTAAGAAAAATAGACCGCAAGATCAAGATCTCGCTCAGGCCACTGAACCTCCACGCCAGATGTTCTCTCACTGTGGCTCACAGCTACATACCCCACGGCTCCATGGCCGAAGTCATGCCAGACCTCTTTGTAACCGGTGGCGGTGCGTGGCTTGGTTTTCCACATTTCACGCTCTTTCACCGAAGTGAAATTGTGTAACCCATACATTTTAGCCACAATAATACCGACAGTAGCGAATGTGTCATCAGAGCCAGAGATCGTTATCCAACGATGATAGCGATGATGATTGTAAGTTCCTGGTGGGAAACTTTTTTCAGTCATTGTAAGCCTGTTTGCAGGGTACTGGAAGGCTTGGGCAATGCCTAGCATTAGAACTTCCTCATCGGTTCCTGCATGAAGCGGGAACACGAAACACATGAAAAACAGGACAGTGTGAAGAGCAGGACGCATGGAGTTTGACTCAATAAGTACGGTTCCAACGCTCATCAAAACCGTCAGTGGTAATTTTCACTCGGTTGAAAAAGACTTTGCCTTGCGATGGAAGTGGAGCTGGATTTTTTCTCAGGGAGAACGGGGTCAGGGTGCAACTGCGTGACAAAATAGTCTTCCTTTGGGCTGTTGCTAGGCTTCGGCTTCATCGATAAACAATCTCATCTCAGGCGGAACAGATGCCAAGGCTTTCTTGCGATTCAGCCTTCTGATTTGTTGGCTCACATTCGCAGCAGATTTCATCGCTAGCTTCTCGGCCAGCCATTCCTGAGACACCACTGTTCGCCGCCACAGCAGGTCGGCTAGCAACACCTTTCTCAGCTCCGATCCTTTGACTCCATTGAGTTCGCTGCGCTTGAGGCCTGCGGCTTTCAGGCCCGCTGTTAGCCACTGTTCTGCTTGCCGTTGCCCATGCTCTCTGACCGTTACCTGATTCCCATAACCGCGTGACTTGGGTGCCCCGGTCTTGTTGAGTATCTTTGCCGCTAGCTTCCTCATCTTTTCGCCAAAGGCCTGAGTCCCCCAAAACCAGCCCCGCCTCAAATGACTGCAACGCGCGTCCACCTCCTCAGCCAGCAAAGGCACTCCGCAGCTTTTGCCCTCTTCCTCCACGGCGCGCTTGTCCACCCGCTCAACCATTCGCTTGCGTCCTGTCACCGTGTCCTCGAGTTAGGACATGCCCGCCACCAGGTTCGGCTCCGGCGTCTGCAGAAAGAGGTGATAATGATTGTCCATCAGCACCCAGGCATGGACACGCTAGCCAGTCATCTCGCACGCCTGGCTGAGTGTGTGGAGAAAGAACCGCCGATCATCGTCGTCATGAAAAATGTCCTCGCGACGATTTCCCCGAGCCATGACATGATGAAAGGCTCCTGCTAATTGAATACGAATACTGCGTGCCATCCTCGATCATGAAAGTCAGTCACTATTTTGTCAAGTAGTTGCACCCTGACCCCGTTTTCCCTCGACGCGGCTTGTTCAACCGGTGCGGAGCTGCGGCGTTACGGAAAGCCGCACTGTTCCTTACGGTGGGGGTTGGAGAGGGCGGAGCTTGTCGGTGGTGGGCAATGGGCGGAGCCGCGAGCTTTGCGAAGCGCTGGAGTTTGATCTTCACTCAAGCCAACGAACCAATGCAGCTCTTTCATCCGGCTCATTCACCATTTGATTTAGTGTGCTCCAAATGTCGTTGGCCGAAGCATTCCCTTGGCGGAGTGCCTTGTGATAATACTTGGACATGTCTTTACCCAGTTTATCACGGACAGCTTCGACAGGATTGGCGGGCCTTGGCAGGATTACTCCTCCAGCAGCTATAAAGTCGATCACGAGTGGCAAGGCTACGGTTCGGCTATACTCAACGTTCACTGCGTCGAAAAGCAGCCGCACAACATTCGAATTCTCGATCAAAGACTTGTATGAAAAAGGCGGTGGAGCGGGGACTTCTGCCCCCTGTGCGAGTCTGAAAAAGACCCCGAAAGGAGTCGCCTCGTCCGTTTCAGTAATCGTGTCGATTCGAGGCATCTTGTCGTGCAACCACGCATCCTCTTCGCCTCTCTGTTTAAGCCAATCCTTTGTTTTGATGTGTTTACCCTTGTCCGCCAAGAACCATGTAGCGAACAGCCTTGCATCGGCTGGCTGGCTGATGATTTGAGATAGAGCTAAATGGATGGCCAACTTTTCATAAGCCAGCGCAATAACATTGTTATTGTGCCCGCCCTTTATTTTGCACGTGTCAGCAATCTCCAACAATACCGCAGCCAGAGCAGGCTTGGCATTTTCATATCCTGCAAAATTTTTGGAAGCCAGCCCATGGGCAAGTTCCAGCGCGACCAAAGCCAGTGGTTTATCGTCTCTATGCTCAGCCTTCACATTTGGAAGCTGTCGTTCAATCCATGAAGGCGACCGAAGCACCGGCCAGTCTAGACGGTGCTTGTTAACGAACGTGAGTTTTTCCGAATCTGGCACTTTACCAAGCTCAACAAGCCAGTTCGTTGGCGTTACCAATTCAGCAGCTTTCGTGTATCCAAACAAAATCAAAAAAGTAGCAATGCGGGCGATAGTTTTCATGGCGTGATCAAAAGCTGTAGAAGTCGAATGTCAGGGGAACGACGGTTGGGTTGTTGTAGTTTAATCGATGCAAAAAAACACCACCACCAGGCCCAAGCGTGTCATATCCAGCTTGAACTTCGGAAGCTCTAGAAGGAGCCACATGGCCGACGAAAGGAACATTCACGCCTTTGTCGTCATAATCGAAATCATAAATGTCATCTACCGTTCCGCTGAACCGAACTTCGGTCACCTCCCGCTGATCCCAGTCCACATCAACAGTGACTGTAGCGTTTATTTTCACCTTCCCCAAAGCCAGCCACATATCAACATCATGAACGTTAGGCGATGGCTCAAAGGGGTTGGTGATTCCTATAATTGCTTTGCAGTCATGCCCAATAGCCCCAGTCAATTCCGCCCACGTCCAACTGAAGGTGCCAGTGGCTTCGTTTGGATTGTCAGCGAAGTATTGAGCGATCTCTTCATGACGGTTGTTCAGAATGTTATCCTTGATTGCGGTTTTGAATCGCTGTGCCTTAACAAAGTCCAGGCTTATCACATTCGTTTCGTTATAAAGCCATCGCTTGCCATCCCCAGGGTTAGCTTTGGGAGTAAACTTGATGCCCACTGGATGAGTGAGGCCGGTTTCCGTCCTGCTAATTTTAACATCGTAGTAACCCATTGCTTGAGGCGGTTGTGTGCCTGCACCAAAAGACAAAAACAATTCGGAGGCGGAGGGGAGCAGGGTTCTGACATCGCGGGCTAGCTGATCATTGTTCTGCTTGCTGGATGTGTAGCGAGCTTGCGATACAATAGTGAACTTGAAGGGCAAAGATTGAGGATTCTCTCCTCCTCCCGGTGGATCATGCATGCACTTAGGGGTTGGCATCAGCTCACCAGCAGCAAGGTTTCCATCTCCATTCTGATCAAAGCCAACGACAACGACATAATCTTTGTCCTCTGCATTGGCGATGCTTCCCGCGTCGATTGTGACACGAACAGTGGTTCCATCTGCATCGTAAGTTGAACTGCCAGATGATGGAGAAGTCGGCGAGTTGGCGGGTGCGAGCCTCCACAAAATTTTGCTCCGCATGTCAGATGCAATTGCGCTGCCGAGCTTCAATTTGGCGTGTCCCTTGCCGTCCTGCCTTGCACCCATAAAAATGTAGGAGCGGTTATTGTTTCCCGTCGCATCAGGCATTCCATTTACTTCGACATCAGTGATTTGATCCGACCACGCCTCCTTTAAGTCAACCGGGAGGAGGTTGAATACCCATTGTTCGGTTCTTCCCAGAGAAAAAAATGATTGGAAGTTATCTTGGGATAGATCTGGCATTTGGTCGGAAAAGGCTTTCCCTGCTTCAATCTTAAAGGTGTGGGAGCCAACCACACTCACCGTGGGGTTTTTGTCATGGATGTCTTTCTGGACCGTTTTCACAATAAGATACGTCTTTTCTGTGCCCTGGGCTAAGTTGACTGGAACCTTGACCGTGCTGTCTGGCCTGATGGCTACGAGTTGGTGTCTGGAATGCCACCAGCTCAATTCTGGCACTCCAAATTTGTTAGGTTTACTTGGATAATCAACTACCATTAAATCAGACCAGATCGGAGAGTCTGCCGGACTTACCCCATGGCGAGTCAACTCGTCAGCACTGAGCGTGGTGCGGAATGGGAAATTGCAGTCTGCAATCTGAGCCTCCCAGGAAAGAGGTAGAGGCCATCCTTGGGGGAACGAAAATGATTTATATTCGATGGTTGTTCGCTTTAGATTACCGAAGTACGATCTTATTGTGCCAGTTTGCATTTCTTCGTCAGGTAGGTAACTACGGTGAGCTCTATCCACGCACCGTTTGGCTTCCCACATCGGCTGCCACATGACGAGGTCAAAGGGCTCGTTTGGTTCGAGTGTTTCTTCGCCTTTGCCGTCTCCGCTGCCTCCGCCTGAAGCGCTGCTCGCAATGATCTGACCGCTTGGAACGGTCAGGGAGCGGGCTGCTTCTTCAAAGGTTCCCACAGGATCTGGATACTTTCTGTAATTGTACACTTTCACCCAAACTTCAGGTGGTGGTGTGCTGGATTTAGGGATCGTTAAAATGTCACTCGTTGCGCCTTGGATTGGCTGGGTGAGATCAGGCACTTTACCACGATACCACTGATACTTGAGGGTCGATTCTGGTTTGGTCTTTTCCTCTCCTGTGGCTCCGACAAGAAATTCATAGTCTCCATTGGCGCGCGGCCGATAGGTATCCTTGGGTTCTGCGACGATGGTTGGCTGAGTTGCTGAGTCTGTGACAAAGAGTGTCACAGGATCACTAAGAGTGATATTCCCCAGAGAATCACTGACAGCTACCTTCACGTAGTAACCGGCTGCTGCATAAGCTATGGGCGTTGTGAGACCATTGTCTTTGGCACTCTCTTCCATAATTGAGGAGAATCCATCTTTTGTAACTCCGCCGGGGCTGGTATCCAGCCTCATGAAGGGTGTGCCAAATGCAAGTTTGGCGCCCCATTGGTATTTGAGTTCACCGTGGCCTGTTGCGCTGACTTCAAACTTCGTGCCTTGATTCGTTCTTGTGGTCATGCGCTGCGGCTGCTCTGTAATCACTGGGGCTGCAGGAACGATGATGGCGGCGGATTGACTGTCCAACTTTCCAAAAACGGCTATGCCATTGGAATAACTAACAGAAGCATAATAGGTCGTATCCTGGGTTAGTTTGGGTGTGGTATAGCTACTTTGGGTAGCTCCAAGAATGGGTTGAAAAGCCATGGTGCTCTGATCCATAGCATGCCACTGATAGACTAGGGGCGCACCTGTGACCCCGCCAGTGGCTTTGACCGTTAGATTGATCGTTTTACCAATGCCAAGGGTCGCGCCTTTAGGCTGCTCGGTGATTTCAATTTCTTTCACTGATTGAGCGTAGGCAGTGAGGCTGTTGGTGCTCTGCTCATGGAATTTGGGGGCTTCCTCGTTTGTTTGATCATAGGCAATGACTCTGACCCAATGATTGGGACTTTTTAGTCCAGTCGGCCACGGCGTGCTGATCCCGAGTTCTGAAATCAGCGTGGTTTGAATCGGTTTTGTCAGATCGCCCGAGTTGCCTTCAAACCACTGGTAGAGATAGCGTTTCTGTGGACGTCCATCGCCAGTGATCGCACTGACGCTGAATTTGCCCGGTAAGGCGGCGTAGGCGAACCAGTTCTTAGGCTGAACAGTGATGTGGGGCTTGATGCCGATGCGTGGGTGCGTGAATCCCGTGCCAAACTGCTGATATTCCTCTGCATTGCTGAGGCCGTCGTTATCAGGATCAATCTGTAGAAGAATCGACTTTTGCTTGGTCGTTAAGCCTAACAACTTTTGGTCTTTGAGCCTGCCATCTGTGCCACGCAGGGCGGCGAGTTCTGAAACGAGGGTGGCGGGTAATTGGCTCAGAGGCGTCTCTCGATGGTAGCTGTAGTGCAGAGGACCGGCTTCAGCATCTAGAGCTGATGTGGCATTCAGTGCATGAGCGGGCAGATTGAGGGGAGTGGTCCGTGCAGCTTGTTTTTCCCAGGCGTCAGGCATGCCATCACCATCGGTGTCTAAGGGGTCGGGAACGATGGAGAGTGTGATGGGTACGTTGGCGGTTTTTAAGGTAGCTTGGGTGGCGATAAGTCCGAGTGTCACGGTGCCTTTGAGATGGGGAAGCTTGAGGCTGAATTGGGCTTTCCCTTGGAGGTCTGTGGTGAGCTTCAGTAATTTTGGAATCCAGTTTTCTTTGGCTACGGAGGCAGCCGTTTGTGAGCCGTTTATAACCGTTAGTAAGGTGAACTGATTGGGGGCGGAAATAGTCACTATTGTCCCAGGTGCCGGGCAAAAACCGCCTTTATCACCCTGATAAACACTTTGAATGAAAATAGGATGCGGAATCATCCCGTGCGGGCGTCCTGATTGATTGGCCCCGCTGATGACTTTGAGCGTTAGCTTTGGCTTACTCGTGGCTTTGGTCGAATCGGTTCCTGCTGCTAGCTCCTGTGCATCTGTAAAGCCATCTTTATCAGTATCGCGATCAGCGGTTCCAGTGAAATCGGCCAAATTAGGATTGAGGTCTAAAAAATATTCATCGGCATTGACTAGGCCGTCATGATCAGGGTCGATCTCAGCCAGATAAGGCCAGGTGTGGTAATCTTTAAACTCCTGCAGCCAAGCATCACGTTTGGCTCTCCAAGCCCCTTGAATCAAAGCACTCGCGGAAGCAGCTGGAGGTGCAGGAAGCGCTACCGGAACTTTTCTATCAATGGGGTATTCATTGACCAACTTGATGACACGACTGTTCGGCGTCCTGTTGGGGTTATTCATCGTTTGGCCGGAGGCGGCCAAGGATTCGCTGAGATGCTGCTGGATAAGTGTTTTAAGCGTCGATTGAGTATTGCCTGTGCGTTGCAGATTTGACGAGTCGGCAGCCGTGAGCTTCAGAGCATTGGTGCGAGAATCGACCGATTTTAAGGCTTCTAAAAGCGTGGCATCTGTCGGCATCCGCCAGTTCAACTGATAGCGCGCTTCCCAGACATCAGGCATCATATCCGCATCAACATCGTCATTCACAATCATTAGCTTTTGAAGTTCGTTTTTCACCTGTAAAGGCGCTGTTGGCACTTTGCCGTTTATTGGGGCTGTGTTGGAAGCGATTGCATTGGGAATCTCTTTTCCAAGCCACTTAAGATAGCCCAAGGGAAGGTGATCATAACCTCTGACTTCATTCATCGTGAATGTCGCTGTAGCTGGTGCAAGCTCTGAATACCTAGGCGCAAAAAAGTCGGCTGGATAAATGCCATTGGTGGCGCTAGCGCGGTAAGCTCGCCGGAGAAGTCCATCATTCATCCATTCAGCGTAAATTTGATCAGCTTCCCTATACGACCAATTAAGTTTTGGGTCGGTAGTGTTGGTCGGGGCTAAGCGTGAGGTAAGCTTGTAGGTTAAGGCGCTAGATCCGCCTGCATTGTTGGGGCCAGTCGATTTCACAAAGGGATTTGTTGCGACCGCCGCAGGGTCTTTCACTTTAGCGTCTCCCCAAGTGCAGTTAAGCTCTTCAATCGTGAGAAGACCATCCTGATCCGGGTCAAGATAGGCATCTTCAAACTTGTATTTGCTAATTCGACCGGGATAGGCTTTTGCCCAAGTCTCTTCAATTTGATTGGTGAGACCGTCCATATCAATGTCACTTGTCACAACATGATTTAAAAGATCTCGGCCTTGTCGGTATTGTGCGAGATTGTTGACCCCATCTCCATCTAAATCCCCAAGCGCATTCACTTTAAGGGGCTTGTACATGTCAGCCACTAAATCGGGGATGCCATCACCATCAGAATCACGAAGATCTGCCGAGAAATAAGCGCCTTCACTCTGCCAAATACCAGCGGGCGCGATGCTGGTGAGGGTAATGTCAAAATGGTTGTTGATTGGATCGTTGCTGGGGATGCGCAAAATTGCCGTTTGACTGATTTTGGCCAGAGCAGGCTTGGCACTGAAGGTGACCTGCAAGGATGCCACTGAGTTTGATGCTAGGCTAAGGCTAGCCGTCGGGCTAGGGCTGGTGGGGTTAAACAGAGAAAAGCTAAACTCACTACTGTTGGGGCCACTTTTGATGAGTTCTCCTAGAGCAAGATCGGCCTCACCGTCATTACGGATGAAAATAGTTTTGGTTAAATCACCCTTCATTTTGTCCAAGCTTAAACTCGGGAAGCTTGTCGTCTCTCCAGACTGAGCTGGGTAAGCCGAGTCTATTCCATCTGCCGAATTCTCATTTTCTTGAATGAAGACCTTTATTTGCGGAGGTTCCTGCGGATCGTTGGGAGGTGGGTTATCGACTGGTAAATTGTTAGTAGGCAGAGTCTCGGCAGGCGGGTTATTGACTGGTGGAGTCTCGATAGGTGTGTTGCTGCTATCAGGATTGCTAGCAGGCAGACTGTCGTCATTGCCCTCAGATGCGGCGACTGGGGGATTGCTACTGTCTGAAAAACTATTCGGATTTGCCACTAGAGGATCCGTGAAATAGGCCTGCTGTTCTTCGTTGTCTGTTAAACCATCCCCATCTGAGTCAACGTTTCCCGGATTAGTTCCCGTTAACTGTTCCACGCCATCGGGGCTACCATCGCCATCGGTATCGGCGTTGTTAGGGTTCGTCCCGTTTAGCACTTCTTCGGTATTGGTCAGGCCATCATTATCAGAATCTGAAGGTGACGCATCCTCTGCGTCTGGTAGACCGTCGCTGTCAGTATCTGCGGGCACATCTAGCTCGTCGTTGCTGCCATTGTTGTTGTGATCATTCCAGCGCTGGGGATCGTCTGGATGGGTATCCAGGTTATCAGCGTAACCGTCACCATCTGTATCAGCAATGGTGATTTCGTCCTCATCATTTTGGCCATTGCTGTTCTGATCATTCCAAAGACTGGCGTCATTGGGATGGCTGTCGAAGTCGTTGACCCGGCCATCTTGGTCGTTATCGATAAACTGGTCTTCGTTGCTCTCGTTGTAGCCATTGCGATTGTTATCCTCCCAGAGATTGCTGTTGTCGGGATCGGTATCCGAGCCGTCAGGATAGCTGTCACTGTCACTGTCTTGTGGCGGGGCTTCATTATCGTCATTGGCACCGTTGCGATTCCAGTCACTCCAAAGACTGCTGTTGTAAGGATCTGAATCGTTACCAACGCTGTAGCCATCGCCGTCACTATCCTGTGACTCTTGGCTATCGTTGGTGCCGTTACGATTCCAATCTTCCCAGAGACTGCTGCTAAAAGGATCTGAATCGTTACCATCGCTGTAGCCGTCGCCGTCACTATCCTGTGACTCTTGGCTATCGTTGGTGCCGTTGCGGTTCCAATCCTCCCAAAGACTGCTGTTGTAAGGATCGGAATCACTGCCGTCGGCATAGCCGTCGCCGTCACTATTCTGTGACTCTTGACTGTCGTTGGTGCCATTCCAATTCCAATCATCCCAAAGACTACTGTTGTAAGAGTGGGAATCGGAATTGTCTGCGACGCCATCGCCGTCGCTATCACTGGTGCCAGCCTCACTGTCGTCATTGACGCCATTACCATTCCAGTCACACCATTGGCAGTTGGTGTTTGGATGCGAGTCTTGCAGGTTACTCACGCCATCACCATCCCAGTCCTCATCATGATCATTGCTGCCATTGTAATTCCAATCATTGGAAAGGTAGGGATCACCCGGGTGGGAGTCGGTGCCGTTTGCGATGCCATCACCGTCGCTGTCGTTGTTGGGAATCTCGGCGTCGTCGTTGAGGCCATTATGGTTGGCATCATTCCACTCCGTAGGATTGGTCGGATCGGTATCCTGGGAATCAGGCACGTAATCTCCGTCGCTGTCAGGATCATTGCTGGGCGAGAGTGGATCAGGATCGACGGGGTCGTTGAGACCGTCACCATCAAAGTCGTAGGGCGTCTCTCCCGGGCCAACGACATCTTGATCAACGGCCGTGTTGCCATAAAATCCGTTGTAATCTGAAACACCGTCATGGTTGCTATCCGCACTGGCAGGGTCGGTGCCGGTAAGGTTCGTTTCCACGGCATCTGTCAGCCCGTCAAAATCTGAATCTGGATTGTAGGGATTGCTACCAGCGGCAGACTCGTCCGCATTGTTCAGGCCGTCGCCGTCGGCATCTCCCGTGGGTGGCAGTGGCGGTTCAGGATCCGTTAGATCAGCGGTAGGTGGCACCGAAACATCTGATGGCAGCGTGCCGTCATCATAAGCTGTCTCAAAGATGCCGTCTCCGTCTGAATCGAAGGTTATCCAAACGCCCTTGCTACTAGAACAAGGCAGCAAAATCAACTGAGCAATGAGGATACCATTTAGGATGTAACCGAGGACAGACCAAGAACGTAGCCAAGGCAGGAGAAGTAAACGCTTCATTTTTAACTGTTGGTTAAATTAATTTAATATTAATTTTAACATATTTACTTAGTTACTTCCCTATTTGTCAATGCTATTTTTCGTATACTGTGTTTTTGGCAGATCTACGTTCGAATTTCATGGCCCCTCATGACAAAATGGATATTTGCGATTAGATCAGCCGCCATGCGTTCCCTTTTCGGCTCGATCTGCCTTTGCTTTGGACTCACTCAGTGTTCTCTGGTTACGATTCCTCTGTGGACAGCGGGGAGCCTAGCTGGTGCTGGTCTTAAAGCGGGGGGTGGCATGGCGTCTAGCACTGTGCGGGCAACAAGCGGTTTTACGCACTCAGGGATGCAGGCGATGAATCGGCCCATCCAGCAACAGCCGCCCTATGCACTCCAGTATCCGCAGCAGCAATTCAGGCAACCTCATCACCAAGCGGCCTACCCTAAACAAAGCTACCCTCAGCAACTCTATCCGCAACAACCGTCTAGCCAACCCTACCCGCAACCACAACCGCAAGGTCAGTGGTATCAGGGACGCTGGTATCCCTACGCAGCGCAGCAGCGCTAGATCACTGAAACCAACCTCTCACGCGATCCCATAAGCCTGGACCTTGGGGACCACGTGGTTGACGCATGTCCTGGGACGGTTGAGCGAGGGCGTTTTGATGAGAATTGCAGAAGCCTTGGGGAATCAGTTCATAAGGTAACTTGTCTTCATAGGCAGTGCCATTGGCCTGACACATGGGCGTGGCGAGCTGGCTGCTGAGACGGCAGAGTGCGACTTGGGTCAAAGGCGGCTCTGTGCGTGGCCCAGGAGGGATGTAACCGAGTTCGACCGCTTTTTTCATCACGTCTGCCCAAATGGGTATGGAAAGACGACTGCCGTAGCCCTCATCAATGATGGTTTGTGGTTTATCCAAGCCGACCCATACGCCGCAACTGACACGGTCTGTGTAACCGGCAAACCAAGCGTCTTTGTAGTCATTCGTGGTGCCTGTCTTACCGCCACCGGTTTCTTTGAATCCATGCTGTGAGCGCACACTGGCAGCAGTTCCCTTCTCCATGACCTGACTGAGGATACGGCGCATGAGATGGGCCACGCCGGGAGTGAGCACTTCCACTTCGATGATGCCTGTGCTGTAGAGAATGTTTCCCGCTTTGTCAGTGATGCGATCAATGAGGAAGGGACGACGGCGGACGCCCTCGTTAGGGAAGATGCTGAAGGCGCTGGTCAACTCTTTCGGATTGCCACCCAGATTACCAATGAAGACCTGGGGTGTGCGGGTGAGATGGTTACCGATGCCGGCATCTCCGAGGGTGTTCAAAACGCGATCCAGTCCGGCAAAGTTGCCGACGCGAATGGTCATGGTGTTCCGGCTTTGAACAAGGCCTGAAGTGAGGGTTTGTTGGCCCAAAAATTTACCATCAGAGTTCTGCGGATTCCAACCAGGGTCGGCGTCCTCGATCTCGCCATGCTGCAGAGGGGCGTCATCAATCAAACTGCCAGGAAGGAAACCGCTGGCGATGGCTGAAGCATAGACAAAGGGCTTCACCGTGGAACCAATCTGCCGCTGGCCCTGTGTGGCGCGATTGTATTTACTTTGCCGATAATCACGTCCGCCGACGAGCGCTAGAATACCGCCAGTGGCATTGTCCATGACCACGAGTGCGCCCTGCAAATAGGGGGTGGAGGTCAGTTCCTGCGCGTTATCCCAAGTGGCATCAAAGCTGGCTTTGCTGGGGTGCTTATAGCCAGGCAGCTGCTCCACCGCAGAGAGGCGTTTTTCTACAGAAGCTTCAGCGGTCGTTTGCAGCTCCTTACTCAGTGTGGTGTAGACCAGAAGACCCCCATCTTCGATCTCATGATCTTCCAATAGACCATCGAGATCCCGTTTGACGGCATCTAGGGCATAGTCGCCTTGGCTTTGGAAAAGAGGCTGCGCACGTAGCACGATGTCTGAATAACGAGCAGCCAATTCTTCCTCCTCGGTGATCACTTTAGTCTGCAACATGCGCTTCAGCACATCATCACGTTCTTTGGTGGCACCTTCGAAATTTCGAAACGGAGAAAAACGTACGGGGCTGCGGATGATCCCTGCGATCAGGGCGCTCTCACTTAAATTAAGCTGACTGGCGTGCTTGCCGAAATACACCTGGCTAGCGCGCTGGATGCCATAAAGACCTGTGCCAAAAAAGATACGATTCACATAGTGCTCAAGGATCTGATTCTTGCTCCAGGCCTTTTCAATCCGGCGCGCTAGCATCATCTCCAATATCTTGCGGTGAAAGGAGCGGTCATTGAGGTCGGGGTAACTGTTACGCGCCAGCTGCATGGTGATCGTGCTAGCTCCCTGCACCACGTGACCCTCTTTGATATTCCGCACAAAGGCACGCGCTACGCCGACATAATCAATACCGCCATGATCGTAAAAGCGGCTATCTTCGCGGGCCAGCAGCGCTTGGATGAAATGGGGAGAGACCTGACTAAAAGGAACCACGATACGGTTTTCACCATACATCCGGCCCAGCACCTCGCCCTGCGAATCCATGACCATGGTGCGCTCTGGCATCTTACCGAGCTGCGTGAGATCATACTTTTTGGCCATCTGCGAGTAGATACTGATGACGACTGCCACGGCCACTGTAGCCAGCAGACTGCACCCCATGAGACTCATCAGCGCCAGTCGACGTAAGCGTCCCCAGCGTGACTCGATGGGTGGCGGGCGATGTGGGGCACGGGGCTTGGACGATTTCATGGAGAATGCTCAGACGACACAGGCCGTGATTCCATTGCATTTTTTCATGGTCTAGTTCTGAAATGGAAACAGGTAACCAACGATACAATAAAGGAGTCCAACTAAAAGTCTGAACTTTTTCCGAGTTCTTATAGTATGGATTTAGGTCAGGATTAAGCCGCAATGATTTCTTGTCGTGAACCATTCATTCTGAGCAGACTACTCCTATGTCTGCGAATTCAATCTTCAGTGACCGAATAGCTGGAATGATGATCCTAGCCATGGCTGAGCTGCTGTGTGCAGGCACTTGCCTAGCCTCCTGGCGTGCAGGAGCTGCGAAAATTGACATCACCCCTAATCATCCGGTGCGGCTCAGTGGTTACGGAAGCCGCACCACAGAGCATGAGGGCACCGCTGTCGAGCTGCATGCCAAAGCGCTAGCTTTGACCTGGAGAGAAGATAAGCCCGTGGTCATTCTGACCGTGGATAATTGCGGGGTGCCAGCAGCCATGCGTGATGCGGTGTTAAAGAACATCAAGCAAGCAGGGTGGAAGATTGCCGATGCACGCTTTTCTCTGCACTCCAGCCACACGCACTGCGCCCCCATGCTGCCGGGCATGTTACCGTTTCTATTCGGCAAAGAACTCACCGAAACCGAGCAGGAACACATCCATCGCTACGCTGAAGAACTGATTCGGAAAATGACCGAGGTGGTCATCCTAGCTCTGAATGCTCAGCAATCAGCCCTACTAGATTGGGAGGTGGGAAAGGCCACGTTTGCCCTGAATCGGCGATTCCCGACCCAGTCAGGCTACGTCAATCAACCCAATTACGCAGGAGTTAGAGATCACAGTCTGCCCGTCATGCGTGTCACCAGTCCAGAGGGTAAACTGCTGGCACTCTTCACCAGTTACGCCTGCCACTGCACGACTCTGGCGATCAATCAAACGCACCCTGACTGGGCTGGATACGCACAGAAGGAACTGGAACTGCGCTTCCCTGAAGTCATTGCGATGACCGCCATTGGCTGCGGAGCTGATCAGAATCCCAATCCACGCCGGGAGTTGCCTTTCGCCATCTCTCATGGGGTCAGCATTGCGAAAGAAACCGTGCGACTGATCAACCTACCCATGCGACCCATTGTCGGCCCTGTGACCTGCTTCTCAAAGGAAGTGATGCTGCCTTTTGATACCCTTCCAGATGTTCCGACTTGGCGTCAACGGACACTGGATAAAAACCCACAGACAGCCATGCATGCTCGGCATTTTCTGGCATTGGCTGAGGCCAAAAACGTGCCTCCAGCTCTGCCCTACGCCCTTCAAGTCTGGTCCTTTGGAGAGAGTCTCCTAACCATCAATCTCCCAGGCGAAGTGGTGGTGGATTACAGCCTGCGATTCAAACAAGAAAACGATCCCACGCGCACCTGGGTTAACGCCTACACCAATGATGTGCCCTGCTACATCCCCTCTCAACGCGTCTGGGAAGAAGGCGGCTACGAGGCAGGTGGTGCCATGGTTTATTATGGGCGGCCGAATCGATTTGCGAGCGGGATCGAGGAGATCATCGTCCGCAGCGTTCGCGAACTGATTCCGGCAGGCTATCGCATCAA
>Ga0164295_10000309_pt1 | contig 41257 bp, 29 predicted proteins | sample GEODES006metaG_FD_111798 | JGI IMG/M metagenome (GOLD analysis project Ga0164295, IMG submission 111798) | Oligotrophic lake water microbial communities from Sparkling Lake, Wisconsin, USA - GEODES006 metaG | ecosystem: Environmental > Aquatic > Freshwater > Lake | place: USA: Sparkling Lake...
ATGGGCATCCCCCCGCGCGGCGATTTTGGGAAGCCTCCGTTCCAGGCTCCGCACTTCACTCCGCTACGCTCCGTTGCGTGCTGCGCCTTCCACTCCAGCTTCCCAAAATCGAGTCCCTCGCCAGTCCAACCTTGATCCCTAATCCATGATCAGCTATCTCTTTCCCGCACCCGCCACACCAGCTTAGTTAAGCCCCTCCGCGGTCGAACTTTCGGGTCCGCCTCATATCGTGTTGATGAAGATTACCTGTTCCTTGGGAGAACGGGCAGCCACAGTGACCTTTTTAGATAAGAGGAACACCCAACAAGTCGTGGCGCACCAGCTGGCCATCATTTTTTCAATTTCATTTCAACCTCCCTTCAACCGCGCCGGTGGGCGCACACCAAACGTTCGCAAAGAAAATAAAGATTATCGCGGGAGTATTCTTTGTTAGTGTCGGAGCAATATTTTTGCTCATCGTGCCACCGCGGCATCGTTCGCGTGTGTCAGTTCGCCAACTAACCGAAGAGTGTGGTCACTGGCACGCCCTTGTCGGCGATTTTGAAGGGGCGCCTCGTGGGTGACATGACGACGGTGTCGTAGGGGAGCGAGAGGGCGTGGGCAATGGTGGCGTTGAAATCTTGAACGCTAACCATGCCGTCCTTGACCCTGCCGCCTGATGCATCGGTGGTGCCGTGCTTGACGCCGCCCTTGATGCCGCCGCCGGCGAGCAGACAGGAGAAAGCTTCGGGGTGGTGGTCGCGGCCTTCCTTGTGCTCGGCTTTGATCTCGGGGGTGCGGCCAAACTCGGTAGCGACGACGACCAGCGTGTCCTGAAGCTTGCCGCATTTTTCGAGGTCGGTGATGAGTGCAGCGTAGGCTTGGTCGAACTCCTGACAACGGCCGGCGACTCCGGTGAAATTATCGTAATGGGTGTCCCAACCGCCAAGCTGCACTTCGATGAAGCGCACTCCGTTCTGCACGAGTCTGCGGGCTAACAGGCAGCCCTGAGCGAAGCGGCCTGAGCCGTAGAGTTTGCGGGTGGCTTCGGATTCTTGTTTGAGATCGAAAGCTTTGAGGTCTTTCGAATTCATCAGCGTAATGGCTTCACGATAGAGTTCCTCGTAGGCCTTCACGTCGGCGTTGGCGTAGCGGTCGTGGAACTGGCGGTTCATCTTGTCGGCCAGTGACAAGCGGCGCTCGAAATCCTCTTGGGTCACTTCGGCGGCGCGGCGGGAATCATTGAGCCCTTGGTCGGGACTGCCGATCAAAGCGGCGGAATACTTGGCACCGAGAAAGCCACCACCGGCGAGTTCGGGGGCGCTGTTGACGGCGACGAATCCGGGAAGTTCAGGGTGGATGCGCCCGCCCAATTTCAAGACCCACGAGCCGAGCGATGGATGCTTGATGGTGCCGCGCATAATATAACTGGTGTGCATGGCGTAGGAGCCTTGTTCGTGGGCACCTTGGGTCGAGTTCATCGAGTTGATGACGCAAACCTTGTCCATCACCTCGGCGGTTTTTTTCAGATAGTGGCCGATCATCACGCCGTCCGCCTTGGTCGGGATGGCTTCGGTTTTACCCATCACTTCTTTTTTCTTCGGCTTGGGATCGAAGGTGTCGATGTGGCTCATGCCGCCGGACATGTAAAGATAGATGACGCTCTTGGCAGTGCCACCTTTGAGAGCGGCTTCTGGTGCGGCGCTGGCGAGCGTGCCGCCTAACATCGGGAACAGATGCACGCCGAGGTAAGCGCGTGCGGCATTGGTTACGAACTGGCGGCGCGTGAGTTCGTCGGCTTTGAGGAATGGGTTCATGGGTTTATTGGAGAAATAGAAATTCAGAGGACATGACGAGAGCGGAGACGATGTTACGGTAGCCCGCAGCGCCTTGTTTTTTTGCCTCATCTAGCATCCATGACATTTCCCTGTCGGTCGGCGGGCGGTTCAGGATGGCAATGTAGAGGCGACGAATTTTTTCGTTGTCGGTGGTCACGCCATCGAGGGTCTTGTAGAGATGGGCGGAGGGGTGGTTGACGAGCTCGCGTTGCACGAAGCCATTCATCAGTGAGAGGACTTGGCCGACATTCGGTTCGCGGCTGGAGGCGTCCACGACCTCGCGTTCGGAAGAGCCAAACAGATAGAGGAAATGCTCGCGCGGCGCGGGGGAGGGGAGTTCCGAGGCGCGGACTTTCGCGTTCTTGTCGTAGGAGCGGGTTTCATTCATGCTCATCATCATCGAGTTTTCCGAGCTGGCGCTTGCGGAACTGTTTTTCACCTCGCTGGCGAACTTCGAGAAATAGGTGCGAACTTCTTGCTCAGACTTGAGAGCGAGCACTTCCTTCGAGAGCTGGGTCATGGTTTTCTTGCCGACTAGGACGGGCTTGTTGGCTACGTAGATGCGGTCATCGAGGGAGCGGATTGGCTGTTTGTCCGGATCACCGGCGGCGAGGGTGATGAGAGAGTCCCAGATTTGCTCGGAGGAAAGGCGCTCGATTTTTCGGCCGTGGAAGTCGTCGCCGCCTTCGAGGGAGGAAGGGTTAGGATTGGTGGCGAACTGGAAGGTGCGGGTGAGGAGCAGGATTTGCTGAAATGCGCGGAGGTCATAATCCAGATTGATCATGAGCTCGCCGAGATAAGTCATCAAATCCGGATAGTTGGATTTGGCGGCGGGCATGAATTCATCGACTGGCTCGTAGACTCCCTTGCCCATGACGCGTTTCCACATCCGGTTGGCAATGACGGTTGAAAATTGATCGCCGGTTTTCGCGACGATCCAGTCGGCAAGTTTGGCTCGGCCGTCAGGGTTTGTCTTTTTCTCCGAAATCCTCACCGGCTTGCCGAATGGTGTGCGTGCGCTGACCATTTCGCCCGGCTTGGCGTCGTTATATTGGTAGTCCGTTGGCAGTGCGATTTGGCCGGTGCCGCCGCCACCCATTGACATGCCGTAAACTTTGTCCCAAAGGACCTGTGCGACGCGGTAGCTCTCGCCACGCTTCACTTGGTCATTCTGGAGTTCGTTCCACAGCGGCTGCATGTTTTCCTGCCCGACGGGGGTCTGTCCGTGGGTGAAGGCAGCGAGCTGATAGAAATCATGGCGCTCGGTGGTGCCAAACGGATCGTCATGGCATTGGGCGCATTCCATGCGGGTTCCGAGGAACACGCGCATGGTGTTGGAAAGATTGTCCAGTGGCATGCCGCGATCCCGCGTGTAGTAACCGACCGCAGCGGTGTTCGGGTCCCAGCCATCGCCAGAGGAGGCGATCAGATGGCTGGTGAATTCATTCCATGGCATGTTGTTGGTCATCGCATCGCGGACCCACTGGCGGTAGGGCTCGTTGGTCGCCGAGGTGCCGATGCGACCATCGGTGATTCGAAGCAGATCGAAGGCCCAGTTGGTCATGTGGCTCGAAAAGCCCTTCGACTTGAGAAGGTAGTCCACCAGGGACTCGTACTTGGTCGGGTCTTCGATCTCCAAGAACGCTAGCGCCTCTTCCGCAGTTGGGATGCGACCCACGGAAACGAGAAAAGCCCGCCGCAGGAAGGTTGCATCGTCGGTGACCTTGGGCACGTCGAGTTTCTTGCTGCGATAGAACGCGGCGATGTGCTGGTCGATTTCTAGCGCCGACTTTTTCAGGAATTTTGGATCATCCTGTGGCTTTGGGCTTTGAGCAGAAAGTCCGCCAAACGAGGTGATCATCGCCACGGCGGTGAGTGTGAAGTAACGTTTCATGGGTTTTACGCTAAGGCCAAACCTAGCGATGCCCGTGAACAAGTCAATTTGACTCAGATGAAATTGCTCTTGGGGTTTGGTCAGGCGCGAGAATCTTGCATCGTTTGGTGAGGATGTGTGGTGTTTGGTTATTTGACCCAATCCTTAAGCCATATGATTTGTGGCTAAGCGATGCCCTATCTGACTTCGGTTTTTGGTCTCAAAGGACTGGGTGGTTCTTTTTTGGTGAAATGACCGGGCCGATGGAATTGCGTCGAATGATCGCGGTGCTGACAGAGTGCGGCTACAATTCCGTGATCTTCAATCCTCATTGTGCGTGCACGCGGACGAAGAGTTTACCTGCGATCGGCGCGTTGCTGACCTGAACCGTCACCGTTTGGACGTCACCACTTGTGGTGACGTTGGCCTCGGTGGCTCCAGTGTCCTGCACCCAGGTCCCGAGGTTGGTGGAGGTGAATATTTGGTAAGTGAGGCCGGAACCAACGCGCCGGGTGTACTGGAACCTACCAGTGGCACTGTCGAGCTGTCGGGTGATCGGGTTGGCCGATGTTCCGATAGATGGATTGAGGCCGAAGGCGAATTCCTGCTGGTTGGTCAGACCATCGTGGTCAGGGTCATCCGCTGGGCCATCATTTAGGCCGGCGGTTAGGCCTTGTGAGGGATCAGTCGCCCAGTTGCCGTAAGGCGTTGGGGAGGAGCTTGCGATGGGCACGTCGGCAAAGGTCAGTGCGGGAATAGCATTGGCACCGTAGAGCAGGCTTGAAACAGCTTCGCCGTAGTTCCAGTAAGAGTCCTGCAGATAGTCGAGGTTGGAGGTGGAGGTGCCGGCGGCGGACAATTGGAGTTTGATGAGTTTCTTGTTCACGGGATCAACCCTGCCCGAGGCCACCTTGCTGCCGACCTTGTCCAGATAGTAGTTCGGCAGTGAGAAGTTGTTCCATGTCATGTCCTGGTCGAACACCAAGCCGATTTCAGTTCTGGCAGCGGTGGTATAGTAGGCGTACCGCAAGATCGGCGCAGTGACGGCCATTGCCGGGACGACTCCGTAAAAATCCTGGCCCACCAAGGGAGCGGTCAGATTGGCAAAATTCTGGTAACCGGTGGGGTTGAAATGGCAGCCCTCATAGCCGGGTGTTGCTAGGGTACACAGGACGTTCATTTTCGAAAACAGGCTGGGCAGGGTTCGTTGCACGTCGCGCAGTTGGTCGCCTTTCGGTCCCATCGAACAGGGTTTGGGCATCACCTGATAGATGATGTATCGCTGGATGTTGGGAAAATCCTGTTTCCAGGCGGCGGACATGTCGACGAAGTATTGTTGATAGGATTTGTAATCCCAATCGCCGGTTGGGGCGGCGGCCCCGCTGTTGTTTTCCCCTTGGTGCCAGAACACGCCTCGGATGCCGTGGCCCAGATTACCCCCGATCACTCGGTTGTAGATGCTGGCGTAGATCGAATAGAGACTCCCCGCCTGCGAATGCCCCGCAGGATTGGGCTGGTGCTGGTCGATGCGCGTGCCACCCACGGCTCCTTGGATGAAGCAGACCGGCATGTTATAGGTGGCCGTGATGGACTTGGCCAAATACCAGCCCCACAGACCGAGTTGCATTTCATTACCTTTGCTGATCGCAGAGCCCCATCCAGTCGATAGGCCATAGGTGCGGATCCACGGATCGGTGGTGGAGTCGTTGGGTGCGTTATTATCGGTGGCCAGAGCGTTAGACTGACCATCGATGATATAGGCATCGCCGCACACTAGGTCGGTTACGCTAGCGATGCTCGTATCGATACCGGCGGTGGTCGTGCCAAACTCCAGGCGGTAAGTCACCTTGCCTGCGGCGATGGGCACGCTGAAACCATAGGCACCAGCCACCGGTGTTTGGCGGAGGGTGGACCCGTATTGCGTCTCGGATCCGGCATTGGGTTTGGCAAAAACTTTAAGATAAACCGGGGTCGTTCCGGCACCCGTGCCATTGTAAAAGATTGTACCTAGGTTGGTATTCGGATCTCGCGCGTAAAACTGGTAGCTGACGGCTTTTTCCGTGGCTCCCGGCGTACGTTGCAGCCAAGCATCACTCGCGGGCTCCTGCACAATGATGGTTTTGCTGGCCGTGACCGACGTGCCTCCGTTGTCGAGCACGAGCGTCACACTCAGCGGACCGCTGCCTTGGGCGCGGGTGAGCGTGAGAATTCCCGGCGCGCTGGGCGTGCCTGCGGAAATCGTTTTTGCCACGGCCACACCCGCCACGTTCCAAGAATAATTGAGGTTGGCCACGTCGGCGGCTTGCAGGGCGGCCATGTTGGAAATGACCGGAGTGACGGTCATGGTTTGGCGGCCATCCCACTGGCTGGTTGAGGCGCTCAGCGTGAACACTGGGTCGGGAATCGTGTCGGTTACCGTGATAGGAATGTCCACCGTTTGGTTGCCATCTGCATAAATCCCCTTGAAGCGAATGACGTACGATTGATTGCCAGTGACCCGTCCGGCAGCCACCGAACAGGTAAACTGATCTGTAGCGAGGATCGTTTCCACGCCGTTCTTGATGAGGCTCCAATAGACTTTCTGGGCACCGCCGGCCTGACCGCTGAGGGTAGTGCTGGTGCCTTCGTTTAGCGTTACCGATGCAGGCGTGGCGGAAAACGTCGATCCCGGTTGGACCAGATTGCCTAACAATGTTTGCAGAGGCTTCTGATTTTCATATTCCAGTTTGATCCAGTTTGGCGAACGGGTCGTGTTAGAAATACGCACCTCATCCATGTCGCCGGCGTAGTTGTAGCCATACCAACCACCAATATACATTCTGGCGGGAGTGGGAATGCCCATCGATCCGCCGGACCTGCTGCCATCCAGCACGCCGTTGACATAGATCTTTGCCGCACCGTTCTGATAGGTGTGGGCCACATGAATCCACTGGGACAAGGCGAGCGCACTGGCGCCCTCCACATTGGCACCGCCGAAATAACAATCCATGTTCATGTGGGGCGGACTGGCGAATTGCATCACGACTTTGCCCGAGTTCTGCTCGATGCCCCAGCCCATCACATTGGTGCCGGCGGTGCTGGACCTGATCCAAGCCTCTGACGAGTGGGGGTTGTTGCCGGTGGGAAAGTTGCTGAGATTACCCCCGACCAGAATGCCTTTGCCTGCGGTGAAATTGCGACCTTTGCCAATCATCCCAGTGGTCAGGGTGGTGCCGGAATCGGCGGGTGTGGTGTTGCCAACGACGTCGGTTGCCGTTTCATTCATGTGCAGCACACTGACAAATCCGTTAGCCGCATTGAAGACATTGGTACCGTTCGACTCGCTCGCCACCCCGGTCTTACCCCAATACATCTTAATCTCTTGGCGCGCGTTGCCGGTGATGCTCGGGATTTTTACCCACACCGCAGCAGTTTTGGCGGTCGAATCCCACTGCTCGATCTGATAGGAAAGCGGTGCCCCCGCCACAGTGGCAAAGCGGATATCGCTGCCGTTGGCCTGGGCCTGAGTGAAGTTGAAGTTGCCGTCGTTGAGCCTAACCAGTAACGGAAAGTTGGCTTCCGAAGCCCCGGCGGCTAGGTTGGCACCGTCCGGGGTGGTGAGGATAAACAGAGATGCGGAATATAGCCACGCGTTATATGACACCACGCTCACTGTATAGATCTTGGTGGTGCTGCCATTCTCGGCGGTGACGGTATAGGATACGGAGTTGCTGAAATTTTGTGGGCTCCCTGAAAGCGGACTGATGGTGGCTCCAGATGAAAGCGTGAAGGTGGGGGAAAGTGCGCTGACGGACTGGCTTTGGGGCACAACCAAGGTGATCAGATTCCCGGCAATCGTCGCGGCTCCCAGCCCCGGAAAGGTGCAGGCTGTGATATCACACGCGTTGCTGGCAGAGGCCTTGCTAACCGTCACCGTATAGGATTTTTGTGAGGCATCCTCGGCGGTAATAGTATAAGTTTTTGCTCCGGTGAAGTTGCCAGCGATTCCGGATGCCGGACTGCCGGACGCCAGCGGCGAAACGGTGTAGGTCGGCACCAGCGCCGTCACATTCGTGGAAAACGGCACAGTCAGGGTGATGGTGTTGGTCCCGATCGTCGGAGCACTCAGACCCGGGAATGCAAATGTTAGTATGTCCTTGGCTGCACTCTTGGGCAGCACCGTGACCGTCACGGTATAGTTGTTCGTAGCAGCTCCGTCAGTGACGACATAAGTCGCCGTGAGGTTACTCGCAAAAGTTGGGGATGGCGCAGTGCCACTGGCTGGAACGCAAGACCCTGAGGTCAAGGTGTAGGTCGGCGCGAGAGTCGCCAAATTCGTCGCGTTGGGTACCGCGAGGGCGATAGTCTTGTTAGTCTGGTTAATCACGCCGACCGAACCAGGGATTCCGAAGGCGGTGATGACGGCCTTGGAGCTGAGGGCAAGTACGGCGGTAGACTTGTCAAAGGTCCAAGTTTGGATTCCAGCCACTTTCGTGTAAACATTACCGACCGGACCGGTGAAGCCAGCCAAGTTAAAGGTGCCACTGAAGGATTTCGTGGTGGTATCGACCAGAGTCCAAGATCCGGAGGTCTTGGTCACCGCTGTGGTATCGACAGTGAAAATGCCATTCAACGTGGCGCTTCCCGCGCCGGTGACTTTGTTGTTAGAGTCATCGGTAACGGCGAATTTTAAGCCACCAGTGCTCGCGAGAACCAGCGTAGCGCCGCTGTTGACGGTGGTGTTGGCGGTGTAGGTGTTGAGGCCAGAGAGGGTTACGGTGCCGCCACCAGTCAGTGTTAGAGCTCCGGTGCCAGAGATCACGCCTGACAAGGTTTGCGGCGCGGTGCTGTCGTATTCGAGGACTGTTCTAGTGCCGAGGGAGATGGCGCCTGGATAATCTCCATTACCCAGTTTCCCCGTGCCGACCGCGTTATCACCACTCTGCGCGACCCTAACGCCACCAACCACTAGGACGCCATCCGCGCGATGTTCACCGATTTGTGTCAGGGTGATGGGCCCGGTGAAGGTATTGACACCACCGAGGCTGACCCAATTCGGAGAACCCTGCGTTCTGAATGTAACGTTTAGAGAGGTTGGGCTGCTGTCGGAGGAATCGGCGATTGCGCCGGTGAAATTAAGGGCCTGACGATCACCATTTCCATTACTACCTGTAAATAATGCGAGCGTCTTCGGGCCCGTCCCGGTGGCGGTCACTGCACCGAACGTCAGGCTGGCGTCGTTATCATTGTATTTTATCGATACCGTTCCGGCGCCCGTGCCTGCTAGATTCAAAGGTCGGTTCGTGGCTTGGTTTACTCGTGGGTTGCTGCCATCATTCTTCAGGGTGACACCATTGTAGAGGTCGATGGTGGCGTTGGCACCAGTGGGTGCCCCAAAAACGCCGGGAGCGCCTGCGTTCGAGAGGTAAGCCCCCCCCCCGGTCAGCAGCGTGCCTCCCCGGATACTTGTCTTGCCGGTGAATGTGTTGCTAGCGGTGTTCATCGTCAACTGCCCAGCACCGGACTTGGTGAGCCCGCCTGATCCTGTGATAGGTCCGCCGTTAAAGGTATAGGTGCCGCTGGCGGCACTCACGGTCGTGGTGCTAGGCTGAATACTAGCCGAAATGGTGATCGAGCCGCCCGCCGTGTTGTTGAAGATCACATCCTGGGACCCATTAGAAATGAAGGTCGTGGCAGCCCCTGTCCAGTTAGCGGTGGTGGTATCCCAGTTGCCGCCGCCTCCCACGTTCCAAGTGAGCGTGGCCGCCTGCGCGAATTCCGCCAGCAATGAAGCGCCCAGCGCCAAGGCAAGGGTGAAGCCTTGGAGGGCGCTTCTTGTTGGACTGCTTAAAAATCGCTTTTGAGTTGGTGGGTCTGGAAAGCGCCGGTGGCCGGAGGGCAGGGAAAAGAGGGTTTTTCTCCAAAAATTCGTCAAATTTAGGGTATTCATGATGTCCAGACTATTTGATTTTTGATAGGGTTTTATTGGTTGCTTTTCAGTTTGATTCTGTGGCGATTCGCGCAATCACATCGGACTCTAACAATTGCTAGACTGCCCGAAGCCGCACGGCTCAGTTAGGTGTCACGACGAGCCGGACGAAGGTCTTGCCCGCGCGGGGTGGCAGGGTATAGGAAACCGAGCCAACGGTGTTGCGGAGGCTTCGATCGGTGTCGGAAACAGGCGTCCAAGTCACAAGATCCGGCGAGGTTTGCACGACGAACTGGGTGCCGTAGGCGGAACTAGGAATATTACCGCCATTGGTCCAAGTCACCTCGCTGCCGACGACACCCGGGAGGATTGCGCGACCGGTTTCGTTCATGAAGTAGGCGATGCCGTTTGGCACACCGTCCTGATTCGAATCGGCGTTGACCGCGTCGGTCACGCTGTTCGTGATGGCCCAGCTGGCGTAGGTTCCAGACCCGGCTCCGGCCTGGAGGGTGACGTTGCTAATGTTGTCGAGCCATGGTCTGCCGCTCACATTGCTGAATTTAATGCTGAGATTGCCAGCATTGGTGATGGGGGTCGTAAACGTGTAGTTCTGCCAGCTGTTCAGAGGCTGCAGGGTCGTATCAATGACGGGGCTGGTGTATTCAGTCGTGCCGACTTTGAATGTGGCGGTGAATTTCCCACCGCCCGTCGATCTATCCCTCCCACCGGAGAATGTCATCGAAAGGGTGCCTCCTGCTTGGACGGTGGTGCTCAGGTTTTGAGTGACCGAGACGAGCCACGTCTCCAAGTTTGCGGCGAAAAGGCCATCCGCAGCGGCGGTCATTGTGTTGAACTGGTTCATCTGCAGCACTTCATACGGCGAAGAAGGGCTGTTGCCACCCACCCATGGGCTGCCCAGAGACCACCAATGAGTCGAAGCATTAAGGGTGCCGCGCGTCTCGAAGCTCCTGTTCGCCACGGGGATGGTTGAGGCCGGGTTCATCACAGTCAAGATTCCGTTAGCCGCCGTGAAACTATAGTTGGCCGCCGTCAGGGAACCCACCGTGGAGGTGATGGTGTACAATCCCAAGGTGGAGCTCGGGTTTGCAAGACAGGACAACACCGGTGCCCCGCTGACCCCCGCCGAGCTGGCATTTTCATCATTCTTGTAGCCGGTAATCTCGTAGGTGAAGGTCGGGTTAGCAGACCCCAGATCGCGAACCTTGTTGTCTGCGGTCGCCGTCAATACCGCCCGGTTCACCGTTTGCGTCAAGGAGCCGATGCTTGCAAGATGAACGTCGACACCACTGAAGTTTGCCGTGATCGTATGCGTAGCTGCATTGAGAAGAGTCGTACTGATGCTTGCTGCGCCGCTGCTGGTACTGACGTCCACCGAGCTGCCCAGCGGATTGCCATCGGCATAAAACTGCACCGTGCCGCCCGGAGGTACCGGTGAAACCGTCGCGGTGAACGTTGCCGTCTGGCCATACGTGGTGCTGGCGGACGTGGCGAGCACGGTGGTGGTTGGAATGGGTGGGGCCACCGAGGAGGACGTCGTAAAACTCATCGGTGCGGCCGCCCACACCGTATGCGCCGCATTGCTGGCACGAAAGGTGTAATAGTAAGTTGTACCAAGGACCAGATTCGTCAACGTACGGTTTATAGTGGTCGACGCTGCATTGGACCACGAGCCGACGGCGGCCGAGTTGGCCCAATTGGCTGGGTTCATGCCGCCGTTGACGGTACCCCAGTAAGCGACCACGTCGTAGTTGTTGCCGTTACACTTCAGCGTGGCGTTGATGGCCGCCGAGGTGGGCGTGATGGCTTTGGCGGCCTTGTTGGCGAGACTGCCGGTGGCCGGATAGGCCGTGGTCAGCCCGTATTTAGCGGTTAAATAGCCGCCGACCAATGCCTCGTCACTGGCCGAGAGCGCTGTGCTGTAGCCGATGATCTCGGCGATGTCACATCTGAGTACGGCTCCATCCGCGTTGGCGATCCGGTAGGCTGTATCGGTCGGATTTCTGTTGTTCACCTTGATTTTGAGAATCATGAATTTGTCAATGGGGGCAATGTTGTAGCAATAATTGCCATTTAAGGGCGAGGCGCTGCGCGTAACTGGCGTTCCATTCTTGGTCACCGCATCTGGTGCTTGGTCATTCCAGAACGTGGGGGCGTCCTGAGCCATCATGACATTGGAGCCCCGGCCTGTAGCACGGCCAAGGAATGCGCCATAGCCCCAAGCCGCTGGATTCGGCGAACGGACCACGACATATTGTTCTTTGGCAAAAAACGTTCCGGCACAGTTGAGATAGTCGCCCCGTAACTGCACCGCCGGCAGCGACATGATTTGATTCGTGGCAAGGGTTGGCGTACCATTACCCAGCGACGCGTGATGCGCATTGCCAGATCGGTCCTGCCAGCCCTGAACCACCCCACTGGCATCCATGGTGACGCCGACAGCTGCATCAAAGTGGCAGGCGAGTCCCGCCGTGACAGGAACCGTGTAGCCGTCCACCGACATCGTCGAAACGCCCGATGTGGTGACCTGACCCGTGCTGTCTGTGGCCTTGGCGGTGATGCGGTACTCGCCCGCCGCCACGTTCTGCCAGACGAATGTATACGGCACGGAACTAGCCGATCCAATCAACGTGTCGCCGTTGTAGAAGGACACGTTGGTCACCGTCGCAGCCAAGTCGGAGGTATCGGCCGTGAGTGTCACTGCGGACGGCAGACCAGCACGCAGCCCGATGCGAGCGCCGTCCACCGGCGACGTCAGGGTCACGCCAGACAGCGGAAATAACATATCCTGCGGGATGATCATCGCGGTTTGGGATGACCGTGATGGCATATACCAATACAAGCGCGCGGTGGCGGGATTGGTGTTATTAAAATATTCCAGCTTCAGGTTATACTTCTGGCCGGCGGTAAGGGTGATGCCCACGCTGTCATTCCAAATGTTGGTGGCCTGGTTATTCCAGTCATTGATCACCTGCACGCCGTTGACCCATAAGCGAGCCCCGTCGCTGGTGCGGGTGGAAAACCGGTAGGTCCCGGTCTCCGGTGCCAGTACCTGTCCAGTCCAGCGCACACTGTAGGTGCCCGCGCTCAACCCGTTAGGAGGCGTGGTGCCCCAATCAAAGTTGACAGAGGAATCGACCCGTGACGACAAGAACCCGGTGAAATCGATGTTGTTGTAATATTTACCAGTCAAACCGCTGCCACCCATGCCCACCGCCAGTTGAACCTTCGCTGGTGCAGAGGTTGTTAGAGAATCAGTCACCGTAAAAGTGAAGCTATCCATGCCCTGATAACCGCTGGCGGGGGTATAGGTAAGGTTGGGCGGAGTTCCCGCTAGAGAGCCGTGTGCCGGCGGGATCGCGACAGCATAGGCCACGGGGTTGGTCCGGCGGGACGAACCAGCCAGGACTATACCTTTGGCCGTGTTAACCGCAGTAGACAGGATTTGGGGGGTAGCGACCGGCAGGGCATAGATCAGCACCGGCGAGGTGGTGGCGGCTTCCAATGAGGTCACGGTGCTGAGCAGCGCATTGTAGTTGTTGTCATGTGTCCAAACCGAGAGGTTTTTTTGCAAATCTGGCAGCGTCCAGCGGGCCGCCTCGCCATAAACCGCCAAGCCCTTAAGCGCTGGATCCCCCTTCACCACACCCCAATTCGCCACATTGTCAAAGCACGCTTGGATACCTTCCGCAATGCGATACTTCGTTAGGACCTTCATGGCTGCAGCGGGTGGCGTAACGGTGAACATCCGGTCAGCCGGCCCCTCAGTTTTGGCATCTTCCATCAACTCCTGGATCAACACCTCCACATCGGCTAGGGTCAACCTGTCTTGCACAAACTCATCAAGCATGCCCCGCCACGTGCCGGCCGGCTGTTTGATCCCAGCTCTCACCGCTGGATAGAGCAGGTTTTTGTTGGCATTGATGGTGATATTTCCAAGCTTGTTGAACAGCGTCTCTGACAGATAGCCGTTGGCAATCTGCAAGGGATCGTTCCAATTGAAGCCCGCCTCGAACGGATAGGTGGGTGTCACATTGGTAACAAATGCATCCAGCATGTCCGGCACGGATGTAGCCACCGACGACACGTCGATCTGACCAAGCGCCTTGGCGGCTTTGGCGCGCACCCAGATATCGGGGTCTTTGAGGCGGCGGGTCAATGCAGGCACGGCGCTGGTGATTCGTAGGCAACCTAGGGCCGTGCAGGCACCCTCGCGCTGATTGGCATCGGCGGGGTTTTCCGCCATGGTGATGAGTGAGTTTACCTCGGTGGTAGTTAGCGTACGCGTGCCTAGTTCGGTGGCGGCATTGTATCTGACAATCGGATCCCATTCGCCCAGGGCGGCGATCAGCTGCGTTTTGGTATAGCTGGCGCAGAGCGAGGTAAAGTCCGAAGCCCAAATGGCGTTGCTCACCGTCTGGTTGCTGAGCACGCTCGCCGGATTCAACCCTTTGCCTGTGATATAGAGGTTTTTCAGGGGCATGGCGGCGTGTAGGAGATAATAGGCGGTCGGATAGTTCCAGTAGATATAACGATCATCCCAGTAGCTGGAACCCTGGCCGGGAGCCCACTGCTCGCCACCCTCATACACAAACGAGCCGTCACTGCGACGTTTCATATCTCGGTCCCAGCGCAGTTTTTTCGAATATTCCGCGGCAGCGGTCGGGCCGCCCATATTGGCGCCCAGGGCGGTCCACAGGTAGCTGAACCCCTGGCCGGTATGCCCATATTGCTCGCCCCTGAAGCCTGCCACGGACATCCGCGCGAAATACTCCGCCGCCACCGGCTTATCACCCATGCATGCAAACATGACTGCCGCCAGAGCGTCCTTACCATTGCTGCAGTGATCATAATAGGTTCGGCTCTGTCCCTGGAGTTGGTGCTCGCCGTAATACGGCTGGTGTTCGCCATAGGGAATAGACCCACGGTTGACATAGTAGCTGAAAAATTTGGCGGCCCGTGCAATGGCGGGATCGATCTCCGGACTCACCACGCCCGCCTTCTTGCCCAACACAATAGCGAGTTGAGCAACCAGTCCGGCCGAGTTAACAGGTCCATACCAACCCATCGAGCCATGGGTGCCCCCAGCCACCCAGCCGCCGGGCGGCGGTACATTAGAAAACCCATGGCCGGCGGTGCCAAACATGCTCGAGTGGGTGGCGGCGTAGATGACATACTCGCTCAACCCGTGAAACACCTGGGTATCGCCCGTCAGCATGTAATATTCTGCTAGAAAAAGGGCGTTGTAGCAATTCCATGCCGAGCCCCCTCCTACGAAATCCGGGGGTGCCAGCTTCCGGGCATAAGCCTGCAACATCGGCAGGTACGCGGAATCACCGGTTGCCAGCAAGGCCAGCGCACTGATGGCTCCTCTCCCGTCATCACCACCCCACCCATTCGCGTCAATTTTTCGTTTGAGACTTCTGGCGGCGTTAGCCATGACCAACGCGGACTTGGGACAATTGTAGGGGGCTGTGTCCGAGTAGGCGCCCATGACGGGCAGCGTGATCGACACATCGGTGGTGACCCCGGCACGCCAGCGTTTGAATTTCAGGATACCGCTGCTAGCCTCGGCAGCTCCGATCGCCCAACCCAGACTCTTGCGTGCATCGCTGGTGAAAAGCGGCACGGCACCCGTACCCGCATTTGCGCCCAGAATCACGTCGTCGGTGGCCAGCACCCCGGCGGCCGGCGTACCGGCAGCCACGGTCGTCACCAAGATCTGATAGGGAGCAAACGCCGTGTGGCCGTCCTGCTCTGCGGTCTCGGACCAGCCGTGGTCAATCCACCCGCGCATCCCGGTGGGCCCTAGGTTGTAGGTCGAGGTGCGGTCAATCGTGGAGAGATTGTTGCCCGCAGTGAGATCGATCTTCAGCGCATCGACCGCTTTGACCCTAGTGGGCATCGCGACCAACAGGGCCAGTAGGGCCGTGGCGAACAAGGAGCGGAGTGGGATGCGGCTGTTGGCCTTGAACATTAGGATGGAGGGTTGAATTTTGAGGTGGAACCAAGAGTTCGCCTGTGGGGGACTGAACTAGATTGGGAAGAAACGCCGAGTGAATTTGAAAATGACGACGGCTTGGTGTCAAGGGGAAATGGCGAATGAAAATGGTTTTCGTTTGCAGGGTTGGCCGAAGCGGTTTCATCTATTGCCGTGTCGCGTCAGCAATTGAGAATCATCCTGTGGGTCAGCGTGTGCGTGGCGTCGGTGTTTTCCGCGTGGGGATGGTTTCGGCCCTACGCGTGGAAGCCGGATCCGGCGGCGCGCTGCAAAGTGGTGGAGAGCCTGATTTCGAGGGATCACAGTTATTTTTGGCTCGAGTTGCGCTTGAAGGTCAACCCGAGCATGGAGCACGATTTGATGAAGCCAGTCTCTCTCCAGACCGCTCGCGGTGGCTCGCTTGAGCCCGCTGACACCCATTTCGCCGGTCAAGAGGCATCAGGCGTGACCGACATCTGGTTCAAGTTTTGGCTTGAGCCCGGTGATCTTGAGGGGGCGCTAAGATTGAACCTGAACGATGGGAAATTACTCGTCAAATCCACCCACGGCATCCCAAAGTTGGTAGGGGAAAATGGTAGGAATTTCACAACTCACCGGTGGTGACTCATGGTTTGGCTTTTGATCGATAACTCAAACACGCGGACCAAGTTTGCGCTGGGGAATCGTGATGCGCTTTTGTCATGGCGGGCGGTGATTCCCACAGCCGAGGTGTTAGAGGATTCGTTGGATGCCATTTTGGTAGGTGTTGCGTTTGATGCGGTGATGGTTTGCTCAGTGGTTCCATTGAAGGCGGCGGTTTTAGACGCTTATTTTTCCGGGAAATGCCCGCTGCATTTTCTGAGTTGCGCGAGTCCGTTAGGGATGGGGATTGATTATCCTGAACCTGCACAAATCGGTGCCGACCGTTTGGCGAATGCTGCGGGCGTGCTGAGTCGGCATGGGGTTCCTGCGATCGTGATCGATTTCGGGACGGCGGTGACCTTCGATGTGATTTCGGCAGAGCCGGCATATTGCGGCGGCGTGATTGCTCCGGGGCTGGGCGCGATGACAGGCTACCTTTCTAGCAAGACGGCCCTGCTGCCGAAGATTGAACTCGCCGAGCCTGTCTCCGCGATCGGGAAATCCACCGTGCATGCGATGCAGGTCGGTGCTGTGATCGGGTACCGCGGGTTGGTGCGGGAAATCCTCCAGAGGATCGGCGCGGAACTTGCCGGAAAGCCAAACATCGTCGCCACTGGCGGCGATGCGGCCCTGATTGCCGAGGGGCTTCCGGAGATCGATGTGGTGGACCCTGACATCACCCTCGATGGCTTGCGCCAAGTCGCCGCCCGAGTTTTCTAGAATGATGGTGAATTAAAGACTGCCATTGCCCGAGGAATTCGATATGTACCCCATTGAAATGAGTGACAGCCCACTGACCATCGGCATTGATTTCGGAGGCACCACGGTGAAAATCGCGGTGGTTTTTCAGAGCCAAATCATCGACCACGCGCCGCCGATCGCGACCCAGGATTTCGATGGTTGTGATGCATTGATCGATGAAATGGTGAGGATGGTGGAAGAGCTTCGTTCGCGGCACGCGGGGGTAGCAGCGATCGGGGTGGGGATGCCTGGGTTCGTCGATTTCGATCGAGGCTTGGTTTATCATTTAACAAATGTTAGAGGATGGGACGCGGTGCCTCTTAAGGCGATTTTACACGAGAAGACTGGCTTGCCAGTGGTGGTGGATAACGATGCCAATTGTATGGGCTTCGCGGAGTGGAAGTGCGGTTCGGGGCGAGGGCTTTCGCACGTAATATTCATCACCATGGGCACGGGGGTCGGCGGTGCGATCATTGCCAATGGGCAGATGATCCGAGGGGCGCGCCACGGAGCGGGAGAGATCGGTCAGACGTCGATTGATTATCAAGGCCGTGCAGGGCAATATGGGAATCTTGGTGCGCTTGAGGACTACGTCGGAAATCGGGAAATCACTGCGATGGCGCTGCAGGCGTATCAGGCAGCGGGGATCGAGCCGACCGAAGAGGCATGCACGCCGGCAGGGCTGGCCGCTGCTGCGCAGTTGGGAGATCCGATCGCGCTGGCCCAATGGGACATGGTGGGAAGATGGTTGGCCACGGCTGCCATGAACTGCTGCTGGTTGCTCAATCCCGAAGCCATCGTTATCGGTGGTGGGGTGGCCCGTGCGGGCGATTTGCTTTTTGAGCCTTTCAGGAAACACCTCTTCGCGCAGCTTTCGGGGCCGTTCAAAGATCACTTGGTGGTGCTTTCGGCTGCATTCGGGCACGAGGCTGGCACGATCGGTGCGGCGGCGCTCGCTCGCGAGGAACTTGCGAAGAGTGTTTGATTTTCTCGGCAATCCACTTAGAAAAGCACCATGCCATTTCCCTCATCGATCGATCGCCGCCAATTTGTGAAAATCACTACGATTGCGGCTTCTGCGGCATTGCTTCCTCAGGCGGCCCATGCGGAAACCTCCGCAGTCTATCAGCTGCCCGCCTTGCCTTATGGGTTTGACGCCTTGGAGCCACACCTCGATGCGCTGACGATGCAGATTCATCACGATAAGCATCACGCTGCCTACATCGCCAACCTCAACGCCGCGCTCGCCAAGGCACCGGAGTTGGCGAGTAAGCCGCTCGATCAACTGCTTGCGACACTTCCAGCGATCCCGGATGAGGCGCTGCGGACGACGATCCGCAACAACGGCGGTGGCCACTGGAATCATGATTTTTTCTGGAAAACTCTGGCCCCGGCGGAGAAGTCCGGCAAGCCATCTGCCGCGCTTGCCTCCGCGATCGATGCGCAATTCGGCTCGATGGATGGCTTCAAAAAAGCATTTGGTGAGGCTGCGGTGAAGCGCTTCGGCTCCGGGTGGGTCTGGTTGATCCAGCAAGGCGATACGCTGAAGATTGTCAGCACCGCCAACCAAGATCATCCCGGAATGAAGGGCATCGTTCCGGATGCAGATTTGGGTACGCCGCTGCTTGGCTTGGATGTTTGGGAGCACGCCTATTACCTGCGCTACCAGAATCGCCGTCCCGACTATGTTTCCGCTTGGTGGAACATCGTTCATTGGGAAACGGTTTCAGGACGCTTCGCCGCAAAAAACTAATATGGGTTAGAGGCTGGTGCTGCTTCAAGGAGTCAGCCAGACGCGCAAGCGGTAGAACTTCAGCGATCCGCTGGCGGCACTGGTGTAGCGCACCGCCTGATTGGAACCGGTGATGTTTGAGAATCCCGTTAAATCGGTCCAAGATCCGGCTGCCAGTGTGGTGCTGCTCTGGAGGCTGAAATTCCGGGTTTTGCCAGCATAGCCGGTACCGCTTGCTGCGGTGGCGGTGAAATCCACGATGCTTTGACCATTCGTGCTGCTGGTGGTGAGGACGGGTGGGGTATTTGAGGTCAGGGGCAAGGTGCCGAAGATGTATTCATCTTCATTGGTGATGCCGTCGCCGTCGGGATCTGCCGTTGCTCCAGAAATCGTGGTGTTGGCGAGCTGGGTTGAATTGAACTTGCTAGCTTGCCACGAGGCAAAGGTGTCGTTCACCGTGACCGTGGCAGTTGCTGAGTTTGCGCCAGTGGGATTGGCGGCATTGGTGACCTTGACCCAGTAGCTTGTCGTGGCTGTTAGAGCGGGCGTGGTGTACGATGCCGATGTGGCATTGGTGATGGAACTGGTACTGTTTCCAGAGGCGCCCTGATACCATTGATAACTCAGCGGGCCGGTTCCAGAGGCGGTTACGCTCAGGGTGGCGTTCGATCCGCTGTTGATGGTGGACGAGCTTGGGCTCGTGGTGATGGCAGCGGGTTGGGTCACGGTCACCGTGGCGGCACTGGAATCTGCGGTGCCTCCCACATTGGTCGCACGTGCCCAGTAGCTCGTCGTGGTGGTTAGAGCGGGTGTGGTGAATGAGGCTGATGTGGCATTTGCGATCGGGCTGGTGGTCGTTCCAGACGCGCCTTGATACCACTGGTAGGTCGGGGTGGGCGAGCCAGATGAAGCCACTGTAAGGGTGGTCGTGGCGCCACTGTTGATGCTTATTGAGCCGGGCTGGGTCGTGATGGCAGGCGCTGTGGCAATGCTCACGGTGGCGGTAGTTGAGTTACTAGGAATGGTGTACCCGGTGCCAATGCGCGTTACTTTCACCCAATAACTGGTGGCTGCTGAAAGTGTAGGAGTGGTGTAACTTGCAGAAGTTGCAGCGCTGATCGGACTCGTCGTGGTTCCTGATTCGCCTTGGTACCATTGGTAGCTTAGACTTGTTCCCAGTCCCTGTGCCCCAGTGACAGTGAGCGTTTTGGAAGTGCCACTTCTGATCACATCCGAGGTGGGTTGAGTCGTGATGACTGCAGCATCCACATTGATTGTGAATGATGCAGATACCCAGCTTCCAGTATAATTGCTATTTTGCCACGCTTTTACTGTAATCGAGTAGTTTCCAGTCTGATTCGGCGTTCCTGAAATGGTATCAGTCTTGCTGCCCTTGGAGTCTGAATGAGTCGTGCCGGGGGGCAATGTGCCTGTTATTTGCCAACTGCCGGGTGTATTGCCTCCCGTATATTGAGCAACTGCCGTCAGAGCAGATCCCGACGCCGCAGGTATGGTGGTCGAATTAGCCACTGGATACGACTGGATCACTGTACTTGCTCCAGAGACGGTGTCATAAGCTCCAAGCCCTGCCACGGTGACGACTGCCCACTGGGTGATTTGGCCAAAACCTGAACTGCTCAAGATCTTAGCCTCAGGGAAAAGCATTTGAACCAACGGTGAGCGTTGGAACAAGAGGATGAGTGAGCTCAGACGCGAAGCGATGATGCGTGGTCTAGCAGTTAAAAGGAGTAAGCGTTTCATTGAAGTGGGGGTGTTGTAGTGCTGTTGATTTAGAGAATAAAGAATGAATTTCAGTTGCATCCGCATCCGCCACCGCCGACCCCGCCACCGCCGAAGCTGGCCTCGCGGGAGAAGTAGGCGTGTTCGGTCATCGACTTGAGGATGGGATCCATGTTGTCGGCCATGATCGGCTTGGCGAGATTGCCGCGTTCGTAGGGTTTTACCCTAACAAGTTGTTGGTTTGAACACGCGGTGAATCCACCGATGCCAATGGCGCCGCTGAGGATGAGTGCAAGTCGTTTCATGGTGTGGTGATGGGATTTCAATGTTGGGTCGCTCATGAGCCCTCGGAGAGAAGGGCTTCGATTTCGCGGGTGTAGTCAGCCTCGGTTTTTTCGCCATGGAATCCGGTGTGGACATGGCGGATCACGCCTTTGCGATCCACGAGGTAGCTGGTTGGCATGGAGGGTGGGTTAAAAAACTTGGCGGCTTGGTGGGTGGCGTCATGAACCAGCGGGAACTTGGCACCCATTTTCCCCGAGAAGGCTTGGTGTTTTGCTGCCTCGTCGTCGACCCCGATGCCGATGATCACGAGGCCTTTTGCCGCGTATTTTTCCTGCAGGCGGTTGAAGCAGGGGAAGGAAGCCTTGCAGGGTGCACACCATGAGGCCCAGAAGTCCACGAGCACTACCTTGCGGGCAGTGTTAGGAAGGGTGGCGCCCGGTAAGAGCTGCCCGAGCTTAGGCAGGGGTTGGCCGACGGCTGCGGGATCGGCCGCTGACACGGCGAGCGTGGAACAAATAAGAACGAGCGTGGTGAATAGGGATTTCATGAGTGGATGGGAGTGGGTGATGGTTGGAGAATGGTTCGGTGAAATGGAGTTGATCGGGTTATGCGGCTTTCACGAGCCAGCGCCCGAAATCGCGAGAACCTTCGATGCCGGACTCGGATTGGGCGCAGACTTCGACGTCGCGAGCGAGGGCTGCGAGTTGGAGTCCTTCGCGAGGTCCTAGCACAAACACGGCGGTGCTGTAGGCACCTGCATCGAGGCAGGATGGGGCGATCACGGTCACCGCTCGCATGCCGTTCGCTACCGGCCAGCCGGTGCGAGGGTCGAGAATGTGACCGTAGCGGACTCCTTGGTGGGTGAAATGGCGGGTGTAGTCGCCGGAGGCTGATACCGCGCGGTCGTTCACTCCAAGTCCGCCCCAGCACTGCCCCGGCTGGTTGCCATCCTCGATGCCGATGTGCCAGAATGGATGTTCGCCGTTTCCGCCCAGCGCGAAAATGTCACGACCGAGGTCGATCAGTGCGTCTTGGATGCCGTGCTGGCGTGCCATCCGAGCGAGGAAATCCACCGCGTATTCCTTGCCGAACCCGCCGAAGTCGAGGCCCATGCCGTGAGCGGGCAAACGGACAGCACCCGCCTTGCGCTCGACTTTTTGCCAACCGGTTTTTTCGAGCGCCGCGTGAATCGCCGATGGCTCGGGGAGCTTGTGGTGAACGGTCTTCCAATCCCACACTTGGAGCAGCGGTAGAATCGTCGGGTCAAGAATACCATTAGTACGCCTATAGAGATCGTCTGCTAGATTGAGCAGGTGCTCCATTTCGTCATCGACCTGGATCCAGCTGCCTCCTGCTGCGGCGTTGATCTGAGAGATCATGGAGTCCGGGCGATAGCGTGAAAATTTCGCCTCGAAGCCACCTATCCACCCGAGGGCATCGGCCGCGAAACGGAGTGCCTTTTCCTCATCGTGCTGCCGGAATTTGATGATGCATTGAGTCCCGAGTGCCTTGAACTCCAGGCGTCGGACACCATGGATGTCTGGCGGGAGAACGGGAGTGCTGCAGGTCGGTTGCATGGCGGTTCGATGTTAGATCGTTAGGTAATTAGAATTTCGCACTCACCCCGATGGTCCAAATGTCGGCGCTTGGGTAAGACGGGCCAGGCGAGCGCTCATTGGCATTGCCATTTCCATTCATGACGTAGCGTTCGTAGCAGGCTGATGCTGAAAGGTGGTCGTTGAATTGATAGCTGACGCGGAGGCCGCCGCTGACGGCATCAAGTGCAGAGAGTCGGTAGTCGGCCGAGTAGTTTGGTCCGCTGCCATTCGGGTCATTCGCTGGGGTATCGATGTTTAAGTCGTTGAGGGTATTGACGAAAAAGTCCGCGGCGTTTTGGCGGTAGTAGCGGAAAAACGGCACGGCTTGGAATCGCTCGCCGACTGCTTGTCGCCACTCGACCTGCAAGGTCTGCGAGAACACACCGTAGTCGTCATTGGAAAGCCGCAATGTCCCGTCGAGGACTCCATCTGCTGCGGTGAAATAGTGTTTTCCTCCCAACTGGAGTACTTGGCGGAACCGGTTGGTGGGTCGGTTTTCTCGGTAGATATTCGTTAGGGGAATGACGAGGATGTCCTCGGGGTTTGGTCCGGTGGGGATGGTGAGCTCTTCATCTCGTTGAACGACCTTGTAGGGGTCGTTGAGGTAGCCTTCGCCGTAGCCAAGGGTGAGATTGGCGGAGACCACGGTGTCCTTGTCGATGATCTGGCTGATCCCGGAGAAAAGGTCGTAGCTGTCCTTGCCCCGCTCGCCGAGGCTGGGAACCAAGACCGTGTCGTTGAGGTAGTTGGCGCCGTACGAGACCGTGGTGTTTTTCTGATTGAGTTCTAATGAGTCGCTGAGCGCAAAGCCTCGGGAGATGTAATCGTCCTCCGCACTTCGTGAGACCTCAAGTTCCACGCGGTGATCGCCGAACTGTCTTGAAATTGCCCCGAGGATGCCTTTGCGGACGTCTTCGACTTCGGCAAGATCGGGTTGGTTTCCTTCGGACCAGGCACCGGTGGGTGAGGCTCCGCTGATCGTGTCACTGAGCCATTGAAATCGGAATGAAGTCGCTTCATCGAGATCGATTTTGCCGCGGAGGTACTCGGATTCGACACGGATGCGGCCATCATCCTCCTGATAGACTTGGGTGCTGTAATCGTACTGTTGCGGAGGAATGGCAGCTTGAGCTTGCAAGCTTGGAAAAAACAGTGAAGTCAACAGAAGTGGTTTACGCGGGCTCATGGACGACTGAGGTTTTCAAGAATCTGAGAGTGACTGCGTTTTTGCGACAGCAACGCATTTCATTACACTCGTAGAAACCCTATGGTGCCTGATTCGGAATGCAATTCAGTTATGAGCATTTTAAATTTTAATTTAGGGGGATATTCAGGGAGTTGATCAAAACTCGCACGTTGATATAAAACCCGCATTTTTGACTCACACGTTTGGACATTTCATTCTGGGTGCGTTACCAACCGTTTTGTGAATCCATGGAATCCTGCAGTTGACTGGGTGAAAGCTTGCCTCAAGGCAGGGATCGGCGAGTTCGTCGTTTGTCCTGGTGCGAGGAATGCGGCTTTGCTGGAGGCGCTCGCGCGTGCGGAGGCGGCAGGGTTGGTGCGGGTCTGGCGGCATTTTGAAGAGCGGAGCGCGGGTTTTTTCGCGTTGGGGCGGATCATGGAGACTGCGCGGCCTTGTGCGGTGGTCACCACCAGTGGCACGGCGGCGGCGGAGTTGTTGCCGGCGGTCATCGAGGCGCATTACCAAGCGCGTCCCTTGGTCGCGATCACCGCAGATCGTCCCGCCATCTATCGTGGGACGGGTGCGCCGCAATCGATCGTGCAGGTGGGAATCTTTGGCTGCCACGCGTGGGACGGGGGCTTGGCCGACTGGGATGGCAAGCAACCGATTCATTTGAATGCCGAGTTCGACGAAGTATTCGAGCCCGACGCCGAGGATTTTTCGACTGAAACGCTTGGCACGTTTGTTGCGGCAAAAGACCGTCTCGATGTGGCTGCGCTGGCTCGCTGGTTACGTGAGGAAGCCTACAAAGGTCTCGTGGTATTCATCGGTGACTTGGAGCCGGACGAGCGCGAGGAGGTTTTTCATTTTTGCCAAGATCTTGGCGCACCTGTCGTCGCGGAGGCAACCAGTGGGCTGCGTGAGGCACTTCAGTCGCTCGCCATCCATGACGCCGACCGAGTGCTGCAGGCCCGCCCGCCCGGCAAGATCTTGCGGCTCGGCGGATTGCCAAGTGGCCGGTTTTGGCGCGATCTCGACCGCATGCCTCAAATTTCCGTCTGGTCGGTTTGTCGCAATGGCCTGCCGGGATTCGCGAGGGAATCGAATGTCCTCCGTGGCAGCCTCGACCGGGTGCTGCCCGCGCTTGGGCAAATTGAACTCATCGATGATGCGCTCGACTACTTGGCGTCTGCGAATCGTCGAGCGGCAAGGATTGATGAGTTGCTAGAAATCTATCCGGACAGCGAGCCGGCCTTGATCCGGACCCTTTCGCAATACGCCGCGTTGGGTGGTGGCCTTTTTCTCGGCAATAGCATGCCGATCCGTGAGTGGAATCTTTTCGCCCAATGGGGGCGGCCAGTGCCTTCGGTGCGGGCGAACCGCGGCGTCAATGGCATCGATGGCCAGCTCAGCACCTGGCTCGGCTGGACGGCGGACGTCAGTGAAACCTGGGCAGTCGTGGGCGATCTAACGACCCTCTACGATCTTGCAGCACCCTTTGTGCTTGGGCAGGTGAATTGCCAAGGGCGAGTCCTTGCGGTGATCAACAACGGCGGAGGCAAAATCTTCGAGCGTCTGCCGCGACTCCAATTACTCAGTCCACGGGCCATCGAGTGGATGATCAATCCGCAGACGGTCGAGTTTTCTGGATTTGCCACGCTTTGGGGCATGGATCACCTCTGCATCTGCACCATCGACGACTTCGATCGGTTCGAGCCAAGCGATCGAGCGTTGTTGCTCGAAATCCGGCCAGATCCTGAGCAGACCCGCAGTTTTTGGGCGGCGTGGGATCAGATGGGTTTGCGGTAAAGCGAAATCCCGAGGGTGGCGCATCCTTGTTCTTGCCAAGCCCCATGCGTCCCGATAACCCTATGCCTTCACGCGAAAGCGCACTGGTCCCGTGGTCCAATGGATAGGACGATGGCCTCCGAAGCCGTAGGTGGTGGTTCGATTCCACCCGGGACCACCAGACTTAGAATTCATAAAAAACCCCATAAAATAAGGGTATTTTGCAGATTTCGGAGCTCGCTGCGAAGTTGTTTGAGTCGCACTCGAAGACATGCTTGCCTCCGGGCTCATCGCCACCGGTGAGCGCCATCCGCAATGGGGGAACTCCAACGACTGAAACGGCCATGGCATACCGAATCATGCAACCACGCTTCCCGCTGGGAAGGACAGTCGCCACGCCCGGTGCCATCGAGCTCGGGATCGACCTGGCATCCTACATGCATCGTCACCACTGCGGCGATTGGGGAGATCTTGGGGACGAGGACAAACAGATGAACGAAGACGCGCTGACCGATGGCGACCGCATCCTGAGTTGCTACAAGGTGGGTGGCGGGAATCGGATCTACGTGATCACGGAGGCGGATCGCAGTTCGACCTGCATCTTGCTCCCCGAAGAGTATTGAATTGGAGGCAATTTAGGGGATGCTCGACGGGATGATATTCGGTGTGAAACGAGTTCACTCGAAATCGAGAAGCGCATGGGCGATGGTGACAAGATCTTCTTTCAACCGCATCCCTTCACTTCCGGAATCGTTTTGTCCGTAACGAAACAGTGAAGCTTGAATAGGTCCATCCAGATTGGGCTGTGTGAAATGCCATTTTAAGGTTTGAGCGGCAGTTTCGAACGCTGGGTTGTCGCTTGCCGCCTCGGTATGAAAGGCTGCAATCGCCGCCGCAGGTCCTTCCGAGTATGAACTCACTGCCACGAGCAAGTCGTATGCGTCCTTCGCTTTTTTCCCGCCCGGACGTTTCGCGAATGCATTCAGTTTCAGCACGAGCAGCGGACCGATGCCACAGATCGGAACCCGGTAGGTTTTCGGATCACCGTATTTATCGATCCCTTGAATGCTGACATACTTCCTCAAGGCAAGTGCCCGATTGATTCCCGGGCAAACTTCGGCAGAGATGCCACTCACTTCACGTGTGCCGGACTGCCTCGGCGGATGTTCCATTTCACGGAACATCCGTCCATTCTCCATCGTTTGATACCCCAGCATCGAGAGATCGAACTGCACGGTCCCTGCCAGCCCGGCGTCCGTTCCCAGACTGATACCGAAATCCACGTCCAAGGTCGAGGTGGCCGGAAACCGGAAATTTTTCTCGTCTTTCGTGTGATAATGGACTGCCAGACCTCCCACCACGACCAGGTCTTCGTGAAATTTCTCCAGAGCTTCCCATGCGGAGAAAAGCGCCGCTTCCGCCGCCGCGAGACCATGCTGGGAATAATCCCCGAGTTGGAAAGGCTCTTCGCTCATTTCCAACCTCCTGAAAAATTCTTCATGGCTCTGAGTTCAGACGCTGCTTCGTCCCCGCGCAAGCCTGCACGGATGACGTCCAGGTAAAGCTGCACATCACAAACCACCTGCCGCCCCCGGATCTCCTGGAGGTATTGGAACACTCCCTCGTCCTTCGGCTTCACAATCCGCAACCGCCCCCCGGCACCCACACGCCGCGCATGGAGCTTGTCCTTGAAAACATCTTCGTCCGGAAATTCCTCCACATACACCGTTGTCACCACCGGGATCGTGTAGGGTCGCCGTTGGAATGCTCCATACCACTGAGTGAACGCATGCTTCCTATCGCCAAACGCTTCTATCAGTTTTTCGGCCAGCTTGTCCTGATCCTGCTCAAGCAGCGAATACTCCTGCGTTTCCGTCCGCTTGCCCCAACTATCTTCTGCCACCCATTCATCCAGTATTGTGTCAGGCTTGGTGATCCGTAGGCCCTGCCCTTCTTCTTTCGCCCATTCCCGGGCCAAAAGCTGCTGCCGCACCGCGCTAACATGGCCGAGACTCACCTCCGCCGCAGCCGCCAGCTCTTGCACCTTCCATGCCCGCAGTGGTCCTTGCAGCAGCACCCGGAGCACCCGTGCGGCCTTCGGTGAAAATACCGACCTCGCTTCACGTTTCACGGCGGGAGGTTTTTCCTCCTTACGCGTATCAATGAAAATTCGGTCAAACGCCAGCCGCGCATTGCCTACAAAGTCCGCGTAGCCAATCCCCGCTTCGGTGCATATTCCTGCTGATTCCTGCGAAATGAACGGCGCAATCACCAGTCCGTAGCTCGGTTTACCCGGCGGCAGCAGGGACAGGTAATGCTTCAATTGCAGAACCGCCGCACGCACCTCGCGCGGCTGACCGCTCTTTTTTCCTTCCGCCACAAGTGCCCAGGATTGATCCCCAGCCTCTAGCTCAGCCAGCCAGTCCGCTCGTCCGATTCCTCCGTCGCCGAGTTTCACGTCACATTTCAGCGAGGTCAGATTGAGAAACGGCACCCGCGCCACCAAACCGCGCAACGCCACTTCGATTTGTGAGTTCAAATCGCTTTCTTTCAGTTTTATGGCAGGTTTCAGCACGCGGTGAAATTGGCTCATTTAGTGAAATCATCAAGCTCAAATTTCAGTAAAATAGGCCATTTCAGCGTTTGTTGAAACGCATTGAAAGTCACAATCCAAAATTGAGGTCGAGCTTTGGATGCCATTTTGACCTCCACTTACGTTGGCGCAAGACGATTAACCCCTCCGGTGTCATTTATCATTGGCGCAATACGACCCAAAACACGTAACTCATTGATAACATAAGGTGCAAACATGGCCTCCGAAGCCGTAGGTGGTGGTTCGATTCCACCCGGGACCACCAGTTGATTTTGAATGAAAAACCCTGATCAATAAGGCATTCAAATGGTTGGCGGGTTGATAGAAAGTCTTCCTGGGTAACACGAAGGTGAAGGTGAGCACTCGTGAATAGGATGGCATTTCGCTTCATCTTCCACCAAGTGGCTCGAAGCGTCCTGCGTTGGCCAGTCCAACTGCGGGAGCTGCAAGAATCAGATTCTGCCGAGTAGCAGCAGGATGATTAGAACGATGACGATCAGCCCCAATCCGCCGCTGGGCGCGTAGCCCCAGTTTCGGCTGTGCCCCCAGGTGGGAAGTGCGCCAAGGAGGGCGAGGATCAGAATGACGAGAAGAATGGTTCCAATGCTCATGAGCGTGTTTAGTTAGGGATTGTTGGAGGTGAGAACCTTGGTGGAAATTCGAATGCCGATTAGCAAATCGTTGGCGTCCTGTCTCTCGCATGATCCATGCCGACTCTGTTAGCGGTGGCAGTCAGCGTGGTTTTTCGGCAAGGGCTGGTTTTTGAGTGCGTAACGGATTCCTCGGATGACGCTTCGAAAATGGAGGTCAGTGCATGTTGCAATGCTTAGGGCTTAAGAGTGCAACATGCATCGGTGCCTTGGAGCATGAAATTGTTAGACCGAGGGAATGCAGAGGCGACAGGAACCCGACATGCAACTGGTGGAGGCAAAGTCTAAACTGAAGATTTTGAACTTGAGCGAGCTCAACCCCATGCCGAGAGCGGTCATGAGGTCGTGGCGTTAGAATCGCTGACAAAGAAGCAAAAACAACTCGGTCGGTGAGGCTTAGCGTTGGCGGAACCAGCCGGTGATGCTGGTGCGCGTTTTGTGAGCGGGCATCACCTCGTGCCAGAACTCGCCGGAGAGAAAACAGACCATGGTGCCCATGCGGGGCTCGATCAATTCAAACGCGCCCTCTCGCTCGCCGGATGTCGTCCAGAGCTTCAGTTCGCCGCCATCGCCGGGTTGCCAGTCGGGGTTGAGATAGAGGATGACCGTGATGATCCGATCGATCGTCCCGGCATGGCGGTCGAGGTGGGCTTTGTAGAACGCGCCTTCTGGATAGATGGCGAAGTGGCCCTCGAACTCAAACAGGCCGAGGAAAAAATGTTGGTTTAGCGTGAGTCGTAAGTCCTCCAGCTTGGCGAGGTAGATTTCCAGTTCGAGTGAGTTTCCATGCGGGTTAATCCACATGACCTGATCTTGGCGGATGTCTTCGCGGATGGTTCGGTCCGTGCCGCGGCCGACGCCTGCGGGTCGGAACTCGCCGGATTGGCAGGCTGACTCGCATTCCGCCTTGAGGCGAAGTGAGTCCGTGCTGCCCATTGAACCGGCGGCTACGGCCCAGCCGCGTTGGTTCATCGATTCGATCAGGTTCTCCACACTGACCATGAGCCTGATTCTCGGGGAAGCGACCAGCGAAATCGGCAGATTTCACTGACGGGGGGCAAAGAGGCCGTGCGTGGTCAGTGAGCGCGGGCCTTGGGCTTGGTGGTGGCAGGCGCTGGCCTCAGTCCTCGACCTCGACCACGAGGTTGATCTCCACGGCCACATCGAGCGGCAATGCTGCGACGCCGAGTGCGGTTCGCGAGTGCTTGCCTTTGTCGCCGAAGATTTCAACGAGCAATTCCGAGGCGCCGTTGATGACTTGGGGGTGGCCATGGAAATCTGGTTCGGAGTTCACGAAGCCGTTGAGCGTTACGATTTGCTTCACCTTGTCGAGCGAGCCGAGTTCATCCTGGATGACTGCAAGGCGGTTGAGGATGCAGAGGCGTGCGCCTTCTTTCGCTTGTTCCACTGAGATGGCTGAGGGGACCTTGCCGATCACCTTGGTGTCGCCATCGATGGGGAGGCCGCCGGAGAGGAAGAGCAGGTTGCCGGTGCGGACACAGTTCACGTAGGCAGCGATCGGGGCGGGTACGGCGGGTAATGAAAGCCCGAGCGAGTGGATTTGGTCGAGGATGGACATGATTTGATTTCGTTAGAATTGATGAGAGTGGGATTACGGTTTCAACGGGAATTGATCCATGATGAGAGCGACGAGTTGTTCACCTGATTTCGTGAGTGATGCTTGGTTGCCGACGCCGGTGATGAGTCCGCGGGTGAGATAGCGGTGAGGGATGGAGGATGGGAGGACCGAGGTAACGAGTGGAGCGGTCACTTGGCGGGCACTGGCGGTGAATGCGAGAGGCAGGCCGGTGGCGCTGAAGCTGATTTCCCACGAGACTGCGGCGGAGGGTCCGCGGCTGATCCATGGGTAGCGGGTGACGAAGTCTGGGGTTCCGTGGGCGGGGGTGGTCACTTTGAAATACACCGGCGTGTTGGCCATGAACTCGCTAAATTGGAGGTCGGGATTGGCCTTTTGTTCGAGGAAGAACCGTGAGACGTCGGCACCTGCGATGTTCATGCCGTTGAAATTGCCATGGTAATTGGTGCCGCCGCCGAATATCTTGTGCCAGTCCTCGTAGCGAGTGCTCATGAGCAGGCCGAGTTCGAGGTGGCAGTGTGCGCGGGTACGGTCGATGCCGGCGCCGGTGAATCCCATGCGGCCCAGGGTGGAGCCTGCCTTCACCGAGTCGCCAGTCTGGCAGGTGATGTTCGCAAGATGCGCGTAGAGCGAATAGACCGAAGAATTTTCCCATGGGTGTTCGACGACCACATATTTTCCGTAATTGCTGCGTCCCGCGATGGGGCTGATGTAGGCGACGCGGCCCTCCGCGATGCTCGCGACTTCATCGAGCGGGTTGCCCGCCTTGTCGCGCCTCATCGGGCAGATATCGATGCCTTCATGAAACTTCGTGCAGATGACTTGGTCATTGATGCGGACGGCTGTGCGGACGAAGCCATAGCTTCCGGCTTCCCATGGTTTCGAGGCTTGGCCCTCGAAATTCCGGTCCACGTACATGAAAAAGCGGTCGAACTCACCGGTGAACAGGCAGCGGTTCTCGGTCGGCAGTTGAAGATCGAGCGGTACGGCAGCGAGGCTGCTAACGACCGAGAGGGCGATCGCGAGATAACGAATCATTGGTGCGTGCTATTTTTTCTTTTTAGCCGATTCGCCCGCGCGTTTGAGGGCCTTATCGAGTTGGGCGATGTCGGCGAGTGTCACGCCCTTCCAGATTACGACGACGCCGTCGTTGATTGCCTGATCGATCATCACGCCGTCGATCACGGTGCCATTGATTTGGGCGATCAGCCAGCGCCCTTGGTTGGCGCCGGTGACCCCATAGAGGCGGTTGATGGCACCATCCTTGAGCTTGAAGACCACGCCGTATTGTTCTTCGACATCCGAGGGAAACGGGCTGAACGTGGCGATGTCCTTGAGGCTGACTTCCGGCAGGCGTCTGAAATACCGAGTCTGGCCGTTGGTGAGCTGAGGGAAAATCATTTTCGGGTTATCGGTGGCATCCGTCTCGATGTGGAACGTGATCGATAGCTTGTCCTCCTTTTTTGCGGCGGCGGAAGCCGTGGGTGCGAGCGACAAGGCCGTCATTACCAAAAGCATTGCGATTCGAGAAAGCATGGACGGAGTGAAGCACAACTGGCCGATCGCGGAAGAAAAATCCGGAGCTTCCTTGCATCGGACTCTCAGAGCCTCCAGCATCGCCTTCGACCGGCGTCACCCCGCTGGCGCGCAACGAACATGTTTATCGATCACATCCGTATTTTTGGAAAAGCTGGCGACGGCGGCAATGGAGTCGTCTCTTGGCGGCGTGAGAAATTTGTACCGCGCGGTGGGCCGGATGGCGGTGATGGTGGGGGTGGGGGAGACATTGTCCTCATCGTCGATCCATCGACCGACAACCTCCGTGCCTACCATTACGACCCCAAGCTCATTGCGGAGGATGGGAAAAATGGTGCGGGTGGACGCAAGACGGGTAAGAGCGGCAAGCGGGTTGTGGGCAAGGTCCCGCCCGGTACGGTTGTTTATCGCAGCAATGCCGTGACCGTGCAGGAAGCCGTGGAATTTGAGCGCAGCGATGAGGGGATCGATCTCGAGCCGATCGCGGACTTGACGGAGATCGGCCAAGAATTCGTGCTCTGCAAGGGCGGTGATCCGGGGCAGGGGAACTGGAATTTCAAGACCGCCACCAACCGGACGCCGGTTGAGCACACCTTAGGCACGCCGGGTGAGCAGTCGGTGTTTTATCTGGAGCTTCGCCGGATTGCCGACGCGGGCTTGGTGGGATTTCCGAACGCAGGGAAGTCGACGCTTCTTGGCAAGCTTTCACAGGCCAAGCCCAAGGTGGCATCGTACCCGTTCACCACGCTTCAACCGGTGGTGGGAGTGGTTGAATTTGCGGGTTTTCGGCGCTGCACGGTAGCCGACATTCCGGGCTTGATCGAAGGAGCTCACGAGAACCGTGGGCTGGGTCATGAGTTTTTGCGACACATCACCCGCTGCCGTGTGTTGTTGTTTGTGATCGACATGGCGGGCAGTGAGGGACGCGACCCGATTTCGGATCTTGAGATTCTCCGCCGCGAGGTGAAGGAATATGATGATGACCTCGCGCGCTTCCCGTGGAAGATCATCGCTAATAAAATGGACCTTGAGGGAGCGGCTGAGAACCTCGAAGTTTTCCGCTCTCGTTTTCCGAAGATCGACATCCTGCCGATTTCCGCTGAGAGCGGGCTGGGACTGGATGATCTCAAGCAGGCACTCGACAATGAGATTGGCTACCGGCCGAACTCGTGATTGGCTCCGGTTTGTAATATGCAAGAGCCTCGTCATTTGGTGTTTGTTTACGGCACGCTCCGGCGGGGTGGCTCTAACCATTTTCGCATGGCCGGTGCTGCGTTTGTTGCGGCTGGAAGCATCATCGGGCGGATGTACCGCATCGACTGGTATCCGGGTCTGATCCTTGATCCAAGTGGGTATGAGATCCAGGGTGAGATTTATCAGGTGGATGGTGCAATGCTAGCGGCGTTGGATGTTTTTGAGGGGATTTCCGCAGGTGAGATTGAGGGGAGTGAGTATCGGCGTGTTGCGACCGAGGTGGTCCAGCACGACAGCCAAGTGGTGAGTGCCTTTGTTTGGGAATGGCTCGGCATGGTCGATGAATCCCAGCGGATTTCTGGTGGGGACTGGCTCAAGGATCTGGAGTGAGCTTCCGGAGACCCGGGTGGGCGACTGTCTGAGCCGGTCGCTCGGAGTAAATCGGTTGGTGTGGGAGGAACGTGGCGTCTGACCTCCATTTTTGAAGGCACCGCTACCAAACAATAAACGCGTGCTGGAATTCCCCCCGGATTTCGCAGCACGCGTTTTGGTACAGAATCACGCTTGGGCCGAGTTCGGTTGACTTCCCCCCGGAGATCAAAACGAATCATAAGGCCCAGCCCCTTGAGACTGCAGTTTTGAGGGACCGAAGCCGTCTCAGAACGAACAAAACGTAATGGAAAGTCCGAGTTTGTGAAGTGATTTTTTCAATTTTTTTACAGAATGTTTATGGCGTTTGGCTTGACACCACACAGAGCCTCCATTGCCCCCATCGGAGCGAAAGCGGAAGGACCGGATGAGTCGAATCAAGACCGGGGAGACGCAGTGGAAAAAACCACCTCTAGTACTTTCTAATGAGTCTCGATCATCCGCAAGCGAAGCGGATTTGCGGTGGCATTCGCGGCAATTCGAACATCAAGAAATTCAATCCAAACGCCAGCGGTAACCGATGGTCCGAGGGCGCTTTGGTTTTCTAGCAGAAAGGCTAGGGTAGCCGTTTTGTGGAGCCTACGCGGGCTTTTCGGAGACGATGCGTGGGAAAATCGGTTGGGGTACGGCGATCGTGTGGTGGTCTGGCAGGAGGCCCCAGTGGAGGTCGGTCAGCTTGAGCGTGGTCAGTCTGGGGAGCTGGAGCTGCTCGGCGAGTTTCGCGGCGGCGGCGGGTAGGATGGGCGATAGCAGCACCGAGGCATGTGCGACGCTCTCGGCGAGGTGATAGAGAACGGTGGCGAGGCGCTCCTTGTTTTCCGGGTTTTTATTGAGTTCCCAGGGTTTCATGCGCTCGGCGTATCCATTGCAATGAACGATGTGGCGGCTGAGTGCTTCCAGGCCTTTTGAAACATCGAACTCGTCCATGGCGTGCTGGTATGCGGCGGTGGAGTCCGCGAGTGAGGCTTGGAGAGCGGTTTCATCCTCAGTCAGCGGGCCGCCTTGGTGGAGGATGCCGCAGGTGAAGCGTTGGCTCATGTTGAGGGCGCGGTTGCAGAGGTTGCCGAGTTCGTTGGCCAGCTCGGTGTTGAACAGCATGATGAGCCGATCCATGTCGAAGTCTGAATCCTTGCCGGTGACGATGTCGCGGACGAGGTAGTAGCGCACCGCCTCGATGCCGAACTTCTCAGCAAGCTCGTTGGGGTCCACCACATTGCCGGTGGACTTTGCCATTTTTTCACCCCGGATGTTCCACCAGCCGTGGACGAGGAGGCGCGGCATTTCTGCGTCGGTGAATCCCATGGCATGGAGCATGCAGAGCCAGTAGATCCCGTGGGCGGGGATCAAGATGTCCTTACCGATCACATGGACGGGGCGATTTTCTGCGGTCCAGAGTTTTGAGAAATCTGGGAGTCCGGCATCCGCGGAAGCTTTGTAGCCGACAAAGGAAATGTAGTTGATGAGTGCATCGAACCAGACGTAAGTGACGAAATTTTCGTCGAAGGGGAACTCGATGCCCCACTGAAGGCGTTCCTTGGGGCGTGAGATGCAGAGGTCGATGCCGGAGTTTTTTTCGAGAGCGTTGAGCAGTTCGGATTTCCGGAAGGCGGGGATGATCACCTCTGGGTGGTTTTCGATGAATCCCTTGAGCCAGTCGGTGTGATCGCTGAGTTTAAAATACCAGTTCTCTTCCTCCACCTCGACCACCTCGCCCCATTCTGGGCCGAAATTCCCTTGTTCGTCGCGGTCGCGATCTTGGAGGAATTGTTCTTGGCGGACCGAGTAGTGGCCGGCGTGGGTTTTCTTGTAGAGTTGGCCTTGTTCCTTGAGTTCGCTGAGGATCGAGCGGACGCAGGCTTGGTGGCGAGGATCGATCGTTTCCGCCCAGCCATCGTAGCGGACGTCGAGCTTCTCCCAGAGTGCTGAGAATTTCAGCGTGGTGCGGGCGACAAACTCTGCGGGAGAGACCCCTTCCTTTTCTGCGGTTTGTTGAACTTTTTGGCCGTGTTGATCCACGCCGGTGAGGAAAAACACCTCATCGCCCCGAAGTCGGCGGTAGCGGGCGATCACATCGGTGAGGACCTTTTCATAGGCATGGCCGATGTGTGGTGAGCCGTTGGTGTAGTCGATGGCGGTGGTGATGTAGAACATGTTAGGAAAAAGCGAGAGATCGGTCATCCGCGAGTGGATGGGAGCGTTGCGCTCTCAGGCGAGGAAAACACAGGTGGTGCCACTCGTGCAAGAACCGGAAGTGGGTGCTTGAGGTTCGGTCCTAGGATTTCACCACTTTTCCGCCGAGCGACAGGATGCGGGCATTGCCTTTGGCGGACTCTGCCTCGGGGATGTTGCCGTCGCGGACGTACATTTGGGAAAGGCTGGTCCAAGCGAGTAGGTCGTTGGGTTGGAGGGCGACCGACTGAAGGCCGCAGCCGATGGCCTCCTTGAGGTGGCCAGTTTTCAGCAGGGCCATGCCGAGTGCGTGCCAACCATCGAAAAACGTGGCATCGATCGCGACGCAGCGTCGGTAGAGCGTGATGGCTTCGTCAAACTCGCCAACGGCGAGGTGGCCGTTGGCCTCGTCGAAGAGGTCTTGAAGGTCGTCTGACATGGGTGAGCAGTGGCGCGACCAGAGGATCCGAGCGGATCAGTTTTTGTAGAGTTGCTCGACCTTGGCGGCTTCGGTGCGGGCGGCGATCCACGAGGCGAAAGCGATGGTTTCGTTTTCGTTTGCGCTCGATGCGAGTTCGGCATCGATTCTGGCTGCGGCGTCGGCTTCCTTCACCACTTCGCGTTTGGCGACGTAGAGGATGAAAGCGCGGTCACTCTCGGTGATCACCTCGGCGATGGTGCCTGGGTCGATCGTGCGAGCTGACTCGAACAGGTTTTGTGGCTCGGTGGCGCTGTCCGGGCGGTAGCTGCTCTTGATGGCGGAGAATGCCTTATGTTCGGTGATGCCAGCCTCCTTGGCGGCGTCGGCAAAGGATTTCCCGGCGACCAGAGAGGTCTTGATCTTGGTGATGGCATCGGTTGCGGCGGTCTTCATGGCCTCGGCAGCCTTTTCTGAAATCAACTGGGCGCGTGCTTCGGCGCGTGCTTCCTCGAAGGTTTTTGGGCGGGATTTCTCTTCGGCATCGAGGCGTGCGACGATCCATTGGTTTTCGCCGATGGCGATGGCCTCCGAGATTTTTGAGAATGGGTCGCTGGTTTCTTGGATTTGGAAGAGTTGATCGATGGCCTTGCCGCCGCGGCTTGACGAGCGGAGGGCGACGTCGAGCTCCTTGGGTGCTGCGCTGCGCGGCAGGAGTTCGGAAGTTTTCACTTCCCACTGATTGGCCTTGGCGAGGTCTTCGAAGCCCGAGCCTTGTTGGTCTTCGAGCTTGAAGAGGAAGTCATCGACTTGGCCGTCGAGGGCGAGTTGGTTTTTACGGCGTTCCTCAGCTGCGGCTGCGGCGCGCTTCGCTTTGGCTTCTTCTTTCTTCGCGGCGGCCGCTTTTTTCACTTCCTCGCTGGCATTTGGATCGACCGCTGGCTCAGCGGCATCGTCTTCTTTTGGTTCAGCGGTAGCGGCAGGAGTGGCGATGATGTAAGTGAACTTCCGGCGGGGTTCGGTGGTGAATGAATCTGAGATGCGCTCCCAGTATTTTTTGATTTCCTCCTCGGTCGGCTGGATTTTCTCCTCGTAGGGCGTCAGTTGGAGTTTTGCGAGTTCGCCAGTGATTTGTTGATTTTCGAGGGCGAGGTTTTTGGTGGCGGCGTCGCGGTCGACGCTGAGGCCGGAGCCGATGATGGCGTTGATTTTCTTAGAGGCGAGCACATCGGAGGCGAGTTCGCGGAGGTCTTTTTCGGTCATGCCGAGGCGGCCGATGCCTTTATCGATGAAGTTCTGGTAAGTCTCAGGGCTGAATTTATTGTCGGGGCCCGAGAAGACGCGGAGCGACCGGAGGTAGGTCGAGATTTCTTCATCGCCGGGGAATACGCCGAATTCTTCTTTGGCATTCCGGAGGATCATGCGCCCGATGAAGAACTTTTCGGAAGCAGTTTTCTCGCTGGTGGCACCGGCGGAGAGACTCATCAAGAATTGATAAAGTCCGAAGTCGCCGGAGCGTGCGAGATTTGAGGCGAGTTCGAACGAGCTGGCGCCAAGGTTGTTGTACTCCTTATCATAGTAGGTTCGGCCGTCGATTTTTAGGACGGCTTGGCCTCCACCCACGTTTTGGACGGAGCTGGAGTCGAGGAAGAAAAAGCTAATGAAAAGGATCACGAAGACCACGGTCATCAAGCCAGTGTATTTGCGGATGTTCTCAATCATGAAATGTTCGGGCTGCCGTTGTTTGGGGCGCGGTGAGTAAAGAGGGTGATGCTGTCGGCATCAATGGAAATTCTTGGGCCGGGGGCAGAGTCTCTCCACTGCGCGGATTGTCTCAAGGCGAATCTGCGCTGGAGGCAAAAACTTTGTGGGTTGGAGGGGGGTGGCGGGTTCTGTGACGAAATCGGGGGGGCGCGAGTCATGGGATTATTGGGAATCCGCAGACAATCTAGCTTGCTCCCTGAGGGAATTGGAGGTTCTTTGACGGACATTATGAATTTTCGTTGGTTCAATGCAGTGCTTTGGGGAAATTCCGTGGCGCTTTCGTGGATGTGGGGTCTGGGATTGTTTTTCAGTGTCCAGATGTCCTTCATGTTCGGGCTGCAGGGGCTGTTGATGTTTGCGATTCCGAATGCGCTTGGGCTCATGTTGTTTGGGTTTCTCACGCAGATTGTCGCGAAGCGCCAAAGCGGGGGGCAGGAATCGCTGGCCTTGTTTTTCGATAAATTTGCCAAGCCGTTTCGGTTAATCCTGTATCTTTACCAGATCGTGGCGCTGACGCTTACGGTGTTTGCGTTGGTGAACTACCTCTTCGTGCCGCTCCAATTGGCGGTGGGCCCCTTGCTCGGGCTTTATCTTTGCCTGATTGTCTTCGTCATCCTTGCGGCTGGGTGTTTGTTTGGTGAGGAGTTTGGGATCCAAAAGATCAAGCTGAGCCACGGAATGTTGGGTGGCCTGCTCGTGGTCTGCGTTGGGCTGATTTTGTTGGGTTTGAAGCCCCTTTTGCCAGCGGTCACTCCATGGGTGTCGCCATTTCAGGCGGAATGGAAGGGTGCGAGCTTTTGGGGGTACGCGATTCCACTGGTGATCGGGCTCTTGGTCGGGCCATGGCTTGACCTCCAGCACTGGCAGCGTGCGATCCAAATCCACCGCGAGAAGACGTCGATCCGTGCCAGTTATTTCTTCGGGGGGGCGATCTTCTTTCTCATGCTGCTTTTTCACGGGTGCCTGGCGCTTTGGGTGATGACTCAGCGCGGTGATCAGTTCGCCGCTGTGGAGGGTCTGGATGGCTTCAATTATGCGCACGACCTAATTACTCAGTATTTCAACCGGAACTACAAAACACTCGGTGAGTCGCTGCCTTTGGCTTATTTCTCGTTCCTCTCGATTTGTGCCCTCACTACCCTTGATAGCGGCTATGTCGCACTCAAGTGGTTCCTCGGCAAAAATGTGGAGAAGAGCGAAAACATGCTCGTCTCACTGATTCCCAAGCAAATTTTGGGATCGCCGATCCCGACGTTCCTGCTGGTCGGGCTGATCACCCTGATTGGGATATTTTTGCGCCTTGAGCTGGAGTATTTCATGGTGTTCTACGCCTCGTTTTTTGTGGGGTATGCGGCGCTTGCGATCGCGCGCTGTTTTGTGCCGAACTCGCAACAACCGCTGCCACAAATCCGGATGTTCTCGATGGCGAGCATGTCGCTGGCGATTTTCGCATTCGGCTATCTCAAGAGCGAAACCATGCTGCTGGTGGTCGGGTCGATTTTGCCATTGGCCTACGTTTTGTGGCTGGTGTTCAACGCTGACTTGCTGCGAGTGGTCACGGAGAGAGCGGGTGAGGTGATCGAGGCGGCCTCAGAAATCCCGGCGATCAAGGCCATCACCAAGACCGTCAATGTCGCGACCGGCGCTGATGTGGTGGCACCTGATGATCACCACGCGCTCGGCGGCCATTTTGAAGGTAAGTGGTTCGTGTATTCCATGATTGCCACGTATGCGGACACCAACTCGGTGGGGAATGTTTACTTCGGCATGTACGCTTTGTTTGTCGGGAAAACTCGCGAATTGTTTTTCAATACGGCGATGCCTGACTTCGATCTGAAGACGTCGAAATTCTACATTCTCACCCGCTCGTTTGAGCATAAGTTTGTACGTGAGGCCCGCGAGTTTGATACGATCACGGTTAAGATCCGTGTGGCTGATTTCAACCGCAAGTTCTGCACGTTGGAGCATCAGATTTTTGGCTCGGACAATGAGCTGCTCGGCAAGGGCAAGCAGAGCCTGCTGTTCGTATCGTCGAAAGACTATGCGCTTCTCGACATCCCATCGGAGGTTTACACCGCCTTCATGAAGTACACCTGATCAATCGGTGGCGAGCGCATCGCGAGGGATGCCGCGCAGTTCGAAAATCTTCACGAGGGTTTCCTCGATCAGGTTGTTCGGGCAAGAGGCGCCCGCGGTGATCCCGACCGTGACTGGGCGTTCGGGCGAGAACAAGCGTGAGTAATCCGAGGTTTTTTCCTCATGGTGATGGAGGTCGTAGTGGACGATTTCTTCAAGCGAGCGGATGCATGAGGCACCGCGGATGAAGAAGGTTGGCAATTCCGGCTCGGCGATCTCCACGAGGTGGGCGGTGTTCGAGCTGTTGTACCCGCCGACTACCAAGAGAAGATTCATCGGCTTGCGCAGCATTTCAAACAGAGCGTCTTGGCGTTCTTGGGTGGCACCGCAGATGGTGTCGAACATTTGGAATGCCCCGTCGTTCCCATCTCGGGCGGTGATCGCCTTGCGGAGTCGGTGTTGGATTTCTTCGGTCTCAGATTTGAGCATGGTCGTCTGATTGGCCACACCGATTTTCGATAAATGGAGATCTGGGTCGAAGCCGTGTGAGTGAGCGCCTTGGAAGCGCATCAGGAAGGCCGCCTTATCGCCTCCGTTGCGGAGAAATTCGCAGACGTAGTCGACATCGGACAAGCTAAGGACCACGAGGAAATGGCCATCGCCATTTTCCCCGAGGGCGCGGGAGGCGGTGGCGCGGGTTTCTTCATGATTGGATTTTCCATGAATGATCGAGGTGATTCCGTCCTTTGCGTAGCCTCGAACACGGCGCCAGACCTTCATGACATCGCCACAGGTCGTGTCCACCACATAGCAACCCCGCGATTCCACCTTGTCCATGAAATGCGTGGGGGCACCAAAGGCCGGCACGATGATCACATCATCTTCGGTGAGGTCGTCGTAGCTTGCATCCAATTCTTGCCAAGGAAGTGAAACGATTCCCATTTCCCTGAGGTGGCGGTTGACGTCGGGGTTATGGATGATTTCCCCGATGAGGAAGATGCGGTTTTCTGGGAACACTCGGCGCGAGGCGTAGGCGAGGTCGATCGCGCGCTCCACGCCGTAGCAAAAGCCAAATTGCTCGGCGAGCAGGACTGTGGTGTTGGCGATGGTCATTTTCCCACCTCGGTCGCGGAGCTTTTCGACGATGCTTGAGTGGAAATGCACCGCGACCTCTGCCGAGACCCGCTCCATCACGTCTGGGCGTCGGACGTTGACGCGGGGTTTCTTGATCTGATTTGCCGCCTCGCTCATGGGCGTTCGGTATACTCTCGGAATCCGTCCAAACCAACTCATTTTCGCGAAATCCTCGCTTTGCGATTCATCCTCCCCCGTGCGCCATGTGTGCCTTCCGTTACGCGATGTAAAACAACTTTTACATCATGTTCGGGTGCCCGTGCACGATGTTCGGGTGCTTGTGCACGATGTAAAGTTGCCCGTACATCATGTTCGGGTGCTTGTGCACGATGTAAAGTTGCCCGTACATCATGTTCGGGTGCTTGTGCGCGATGTAAAATTGCCCGTGC
>Ga0164295_10000310_pt1 | contig 41252 bp, 40 predicted proteins | sample GEODES006metaG_FD_111798 | JGI IMG/M metagenome (GOLD analysis project Ga0164295, IMG submission 111798) | Oligotrophic lake water microbial communities from Sparkling Lake, Wisconsin, USA - GEODES006 metaG | ecosystem: Environmental > Aquatic > Freshwater > Lake | place: USA: Sparkling Lake...
AGCATTGAAACGAGTTCTTGTCGGGGTAGCAGGTGGCTTTGTTACCTTGTTAGGAGTTGTCGCTTTAGTAGCACCAGGGCCTGGCTGGTTGATTATCTTCAGTGGACTTGGAATTTTAGCAACAGAGTTTGCGTGGGCAGCTCGTGCATTAACCAAAGCGAAAGGTATTGCATCAAGGGCAGCAACTTCTGCACGGATTAAGAAAGAGCATCAACTGATTTTGCTTGCGGTAGGGACATTTATTTCACTTGTTTTACTGGTTATTTACTACGAATACCTTCGTTAATTACGCACCTTTACTCTCTGCTTTGCTAACCTAGCGGCATGTCTGGTCAGATCAAGATTTCTGTTGATGGTAAATCCGTAGATATTTCTGCTGATCAGAGACCAACCCATTTGTTCGAATCTAAATCGGATATTGTGGTCTGCCGAATTAATGGAAATCTTTCTGATCTTTGGATTGAATTAAAAGAAGGTGATGTTGTTGAATCAGTAAGCATTGATTCACCTGATGGTCTAAATGTTTTGCGCCACTCAACTGCACATGTTTTAGCTCAAGCCGTGCAAGAAGTATTTCCAGAGACCAAGCTTGGAATTGGCCCACCAATCCGAGATGGGTTTTATTATGACTTTGATCCAAAAAATCCATTTACACCATCTGATTTAGAAAAATTAGAAAGTGCAATGCGAAAGATTGTAAAAGCTGGCCAACGATTTCGTCGTCGAGTAACAAATGAAAAGGATGCATTAGTCGAGTTAAAGAATGAACCATATAAATGTGAGTTAATTGGTTTGAAATCTGGTGCCACTGAAGATGATTCAGCAGTTGAAGTAGGTGGGGCTGGACTTACTATCTATGACAATTTAGGCCGAGATGGAAATCCGGTATGGAGTGATCTTTGCCGTGGGCCACATCTACCGTCTACAAAACATATTCCAGCTTTTAAATTAATGAGAGCAGCAGGTGCGTATTGGCGCGGATCTGAAAAGAATCCAATGTTGCAAAGAATTTATGGCACTGCCTGGCCAACTGTTGAAGCGCAAGAGGCGCATTTACATTTATTAGAAGAGGCAGAAAAACGTGATCATCGTAAATTGGGAGCAGAGTTAGATTTATTCTCATTCCCAGAAGAGATTGGTTCGGGCCTTGCTGTATTTCATCCAAAGGGTGGAATTATTCGAAGAGCGATGGAGGATTACTCAAGAAAGCGTCATGAAGAAGAGGATTACCAATTTGTTTACTCACCTCATCTAACAAAGGCAGCTTTGTTTGAAAAATCTGGACACCTACAGTGGTATGCAGATGGGATGTATCCACCGATGGTTATGGATGAAGAGCTACACGCTGATGGCGCAATTAAAAAAGCTGGTCAAAAATATTACATGAAGCCAATGAACTGCCCATTTCATAATTTGATTTATCAGTCATCACCTAAGTCATACCGTGATTTACCACTTAGATTATTTGAGTTCGGCACTGTGTACCGCTATGAAAAATCAGGTGTTGTTCATGGAATTACTAGAGCTCGTGGTTTTACTCAAGATGATGCGCATATTTACTGCACCAAACAGCAGATGGCAGGGGAGTTAGATTCACTCCTCACATTCGTGCTCAATTTATTGCGAGATTACGGTTTAACTGATTTTTATTTAGAACTGTCAACTAGAAATCCAGAAAAATCAGTTGGTGAAGAAAAGGATTGGCAAGATGCCACTGAGGCACTTAGAAGTGCAGCCGAGAAACAAAAATTAGAGTTAGTTTTAGATCCAGGTGGGGCAGCTTTTTACGGACCAAAAATCTCCGTGCAAGCACGGGATGCAATTGGTCGAACCTGGCAGATGTCTACAATTCAAGTAGATTTCCAATTACCGCAAAGATTTGATCTTGGTTATGCCGCATCTGATGGTTCAGTTAAACAACCAGTGATGATTCACCGTGCATTATTTGGTTCAATTGAAAGATTCTTCGGCGTATTGACTGAACATTATGCAGGTGCTTTCCCTCCATGGCTTGCGCCAGTTCAAGTTAGAGGCATTCCAGTCGCTGAATCTTTCGCACCTTATCTTTCAGATGTAATTAAGCAGTTTAAGCAGGCGGGGATAAGAGCTGACATCGATAACTCTGATGATCGGATGCAGAAAAAGGTTCGAAACGCGCAACTTGAAAAGATTCCGTTCATGATGATCGCGGGCGAAGAAGATGCAGCGCTAAATGCTGTTTCATTTAGGTATCGCAACGGTGAACAGAAGAATCAGATACCAATTAAGGATGCAATTGCTGAAGTCTTAGCTGCTGTTAGAGATCGCAAGCAAATTTAGATGTCCGATCAGTCTCTGTCAGGTGGTGCTGGAATGCCAGATAGTTGGCAACGACTTTGGGCGCCACATCGCATGTCTTACCTTGAAGGAGAAAATCGGCCACTTGCAGGCAATTCGATTGAATGCCCATTTTGTAGAATTCCTGCGCTAGATGATGCTGAGGCATTAATTATTGCTAGAGGCAAAGAGGCATACGTTGTTATGAATCTTTATCCCTATAACGCCGGTCATTTATTGGTCTGCACAAATCGGCATGTGGCTGAGTTGCCAGAGTTAACTGATTCAGAGCGTAATGAAGTTCAATCTCTAACTGCTCACGGAATGAAAGTTTTGCGCATGGTTAGTAATGCATCAGGATTTAATATTGGTATAAATCAAGGTGATGTATCTGGCGCCGGAATCGCTGGGCACTTTCACCAACACATAGTTCCAAGATGGGCGGGGGATGCAAACTTCATGCCAATTATTGGTAAAACTAAGGTGATACCTAAACTTTTACAGGAGAGTAGAGAACAGTTAGCTGCGGGTTGGAATAAGATCTAAGAATCGTTTTATCTCAGCCACGCCTAATTTATTCTTAACCAAAAGTGGTATTGCCGGAATGATTAATCCTTGAACAAATTGTTCCCAACCACCTTCAACTAACGCGCTCTGTAGTTCATCTTTAAACTCTAAAATCAACTCTCTATGTTCGGCGTCACTAGTTACTTGAGTAATTGCAGCGGTTGAGTAGTCGGTAATCATTTGGTCCTCTAGATTAATGAGTGCAGCTGGCTGGCCATCATCTGCATGCAGCACTAAGTATGGCGTTAATACTGGTTCTAACATTTTACCAACTATTGAACTCATGTCTTCAAAATCTACATCGCCATCTTCAAAATCAATTACTGCAACTATTGTTGGAACATACAACTCACGAAAGTTTTGCCATTGGGCTACTACTTTTGGATCAATTCCGGTTTTCGTGCTAGCAACGACTACAACCACATCAGCCGTAATTAAGGTTGGATCATCGATCTGTGCAGCCGGCAACCCAAGGGCAACACAAATTTCAGCATTCTCAGGAGATATTCCGAGTATGAACCGTGCGTTAATTAGGTCAGCCATGATCGATAAGCCTACGATGTGAATTATGTTGCAGCGTTCATTACGTGATCCTGTCGCGAAAATTATTGCGCCTCTGGTCAATACCTTGATCAAACTAGGCATAAATGCCAACACGATTTCAACAATTGGCGGTTTAGGCAGTGTTTTTTGCGCACTATATTTTTTCCCTAAGGGTGATTTTTTCATAGGAGTTATTTGGGTTGCCGCTTTCGTACTTTTTGATTTGTTTGATGGAGCAGTTGCTCGCGCTTCCAATCAAGGAGTCAGTAATTGGGGGGCCCTTCTTGATTCAACTCTTGATCGGTTAAGTGATGCAGCGATTTCTGTTGGTGCGTTACTTTATTTTATTGATAAGTCAGACAAACTAGTTCCGATAATTGTTCTTGTTACTTGCGCTTCTTTTATGGTTTCTTACATAAAAGCTCGAGCTGAAGCACTTGGAATTGAATGTAATGGTGGTTTAGCTGAACGCAGCGAGCGATTAATTATTGCGTTAACCGCGTATGGCTTACATGGTTTGGGATTAGATTATTCAATGGCTATTGGCATTTGGGTTTTGGCAATAATTTCGATTTACACGATGGCTCAACGAATGATGATTGTTTATAAAGCGGTGAAATAAATGTATTTGCTGTACTTATTTGCGTGGAAAGTAATTGGAGTATTGCCTGAAAAAAGTGCTTATAAATTAGCAAATAAGATTTCCGACCAAATTTTTAATAAAAATGGAAAGGGTGTGAAAAGGTTAAGAAACAACTATAAGCGGGTTTTGACAAGTATTTCCAATAATGAATTAGAAGCCCTAACTAAAGAAGGTATGCGATCTTATTTAAGGTATTGGTTTGACACATTTAGATTGAATAAATGGAGTAAATCTCGAATTATTCAAACCACACTTGTCGTACGAGAGAATTTACTGCGCGACCCGATAGAAAAGAAGAACGGCTGCATTATTGCCTTACCTCATGCCGGTAATTGGGATCATGCCGCAGCTTATTTTTGTTCAACTGGGATTCCAATAACTACAGTGGTTGAAAAACTTAAGCCAGAGGCAATTTTTAAGAAGTTTTTAGCATACCGTGAAAGTATTGGGATAGAAGCAATAAGTCATAAAGAGAAAACAATGCCAATACTTATGGAGCGGTTAAATCAAGGAAAGTTAGTAGCTTTAGTAGCGGACCGGGACATGTCCCGTAATGGAATTGAGGTTAATTTTCTTGGAGGTGTTGCAAAGATGCCCGCAGGTCCAGCAATCTTAGCCGTCAAAACCGGATCACCATTAGTTACTGCTTATATCCGTTACATTGATAAAGGAATCGAAATTACCTTTGATGAAACAATTAAATTACCTGTTACAGGTAGTGAGGAAGAGCAAATAAGGATTGTCACCCAATCAATGGCTGACAATTTTGCAAAGCGAATCAAGGATTCGCCAGTGGATTGGCATATGTTGCAACGGATATGGGTTGATGAGGAAAATTAGAATAGGGATGGTTTGCCCATACGGTTGGGATACACCTGGTGGAGTTCAAACCCACATCCGAGACCTTACTGAGCATTTGATTGAAGAAGGTCACCATGTTTCTGTACTAGCGCCAGTTAGTGATGATTCGATTCGGCATGAAGATTATTTAGTAAATGCTGGAAAACCAGTATCAATTCCAGTTAACGGTTCGGTTGCTCGAGTAATTTTTGGCCCAATCGCAAGTTCAAGGGCCAAGCAATGGATAGCTTCCGGTGATTTTGATTTACTGCACCTACACGAACCAGCCATTCCCTCTCTTTCACTTCTGGCATGTTCTGCTGCAGAAGGACCATTAGTAGGAACATTTCATGTTTCAACACCTAAAAAGAAAGCAATTTATGCCATCGGCCCGATTCTTGAGCCAATTGTCGAGAAGTTAACTGCTCGAATTGCCGTAAGTGAACTAGCGAGATCAACTTTGAAGGATCATTTTGAAACAGATGCAGTTGTGATTCCAAATGGAATCGATGGACAGAAATATGCAAATGCAAAAATTTCCGAGCAATTTACTGGTGATTTTACGGTTGGGTTTATTGGCAGATTTGAGGAGCCACGTAAAGGGCTGCAGGTTTTGATCGATTCACTTCCAATCGTGGCAAGATTTATTCCAAATGTTAAGTATCTAATTGCTGGTCCTGGCGAGAGCACAGATTTTTTGAAGAAAATAGATCCACAACTGCGCAATCGGATTGAATTTGTGGGCAGGTTATCTGATGAAGATAAAGAGAGTTTTCTTAAATCAATAAAAATCTATGTGGCACCTAATACAGGCGGAGAGTCATTTGGAATAATTTTGACTGAAGCGCTTTCAGCTGGCACCGCTGTGGTTGCCAGCGATATACCAGCATTCAAAGCAGTTTTGGAAAATGGTGAAGCGGGTGCTTTATTTATCAACGAAGATTCAAAAGATTTAGCGAAGACCCTTATCTCACTTTTAAAAGATGATCAAAACCGAGTGACACTGGCGAACAATGGAAAGTTAAGCGCCCAGAAATATGATTGGCAAGTGGTTGCTGAACAAATTGAAAGCATCTATGAGATGGCTATTGCCGGTGGACAGCGGGTTACTCTGGCATCTGAGAATAGATTCTGGAGCAGGCGATGAGTATTGAAAGTTTTTTTGTGATATTGCTTGTTGTAATTCTTGGTTGGTACATCTCATTTTCGGCATCGAGATTAGACAGACTTCATCATCGAGTTGAAACGTCTTGGGCCACACTTGATTCATTACTCCACCAACGTGCTGCTCTTGCTCATGAAATTGTGGCGGAATCCAATCTCGATCCGGCAACTGCGTATTTGATTTCAGCATCTGCAAGTGCTGCTCGATATGCCAACCCTGAAGAAAGATCAGCGGCAGAGAGCGTTTTATCAGAGTCGCTCAAACTTGTTCAATCAGCAGCCCGTAATGAGTTGTTAGAACTACCAACACCTTTACTAGTGGAACTTTCAGATTTAACAACTAAGGTTAAACTGGCAATCAACATTCATTTAGAGTCAGTAAATGCAACCAGGAATGTGCGAAAAAAAACATTTATAAGACTCTTCCGGTTGGCTGGAAAAGCTCCCTTACCAGTCAGATATGCCTTTGAGGATGATGTGCTTGAACCAACTGATTTACCTAAATTGTAAAAATGGAATTTCAAAGTAGTTATAAACCAACCAGGGGTAAAAGGCTTTGGCGCCTACTTATCCCAATTTCTCTAGTTTTTCTGATCCTAGGCAGTAAGGGAATTTCACCAATATCTGAGTTTGTTAGTGGAGAAAAAACAGAAAAGAATTTATTCAGCGGGCTGCCAGGTGGTAATAACCAAATTCTCGTTGTCAAAATAGATGATACAAAGGAAGCAAGGCCTCAGATTGGGCTTGAGGCTGCTGATGTAGTTTATGTTGAACAGGTTGAGGCAGGGTTAACGAGAGTTGCAGCAATTTTTTCATCTTCGCTACCAAAATTGATTGGGCCGGTTCGATCTGCCCGTATTTCAGACATAGAGTTATTAGCTCAATTTGGCAGAGTGGGTCTGGCTTACTCGGGTGCGCAAAGCAAACTGCGGCCAGTATTGGCGGCAGCAAATATTGAGAATTTATCAGCAGAGAGAAATCCGCCGTCAATTTATTCAAAAGATCCAGAGCGATCAGGCCCAGTGAATATGGTTTTAAAGCCTGAACTTTTACTTGAGCGGGCAAACGCCAAATCAGGTACGCAGATAGACATTCCGAAGGTGACACCTTGGAGTTTTGGAGATGCGCCAGCGGGTAAAACATTAGTTACTAGTGCAAGAATTAAATGGCCAAATGCGAGATATGAATTACGGTGGGATGAGTTAAGTAAGAAATTTCTAATTTACTTTAATGGTGAACCAAATATGGCTGCCTCTGGAACGCAACTAGTTGCAGATACAGCAATAATTCAATTGGTTTCGATCACTCCATCTATTTATGGGGATAAATTTGGTGGAGTTACGCCATTTTCTAAAACAACTGGAAGTGGCAAAGCAATCATGCTGCGAGATGGGTTGAGCTATGAATTAACTTGGAGGCGAGAACTTGAAACTGATGTCACTACCTGGCTAGATGGCGAGGGAAAAGTTGCGAATTTCAAGCCTGGCAAGATCTGGATATTTTTAACCGATAATGCCCCCGTCTGGGCACCGTAATCACTCTTTGTGTGTGGTAGGTCGCCTTTTAACTGTTTTCCGCAGGTGAAAGTAATTAGTACACTTAGGGCCTAGTTATTGCTATCGGGGGAATGATGTCCAAGGAAACAGGCACAGCACGAGTAAAGCGCGGCATGGCAGAGATGCTAAAGGGCGGCGTAATTATGGATGTTGTAAATGTTGAGCAAGCCAAGATTGCTGAAGATGCAGGCGCGGTTGCGGTAATGGCATTAGAGCGCGTACCGGCAGATATCCGTGCACAAGGTGGCGTGGCTCGAATGTCAGATCCAGACATGATTTCTGCAATACAAGCTGCAGTTTCTATTCCAGTTATGGCAAAGGCAAGAATTGGTCATTTTGTGGAAGCACAAGTTTTACAAACTCTCGGTGTTGATTATATTGACGAGTCAGAGGTTTTGACTCCAGCAGATTATGCAAACCATATTGATAAATGGAATTTCACCATTCCTTTTGTATGCGGTGCGACAAATCTTGGTGAAGCTCTTCGTCGCATTAACGAAGGTGCGGCAATGATTAGATCAAAGGGTGAGGCTGGAACGGGAGATGTTTCAAATGCGACAACTCACATTCGCACAATATTGGGAGAGATTCGCAAGTTGACATCAATGCGTGAAGATGAGTTATTTGTGGCAGCAAAAGAACTGCAAGCACCATATGATTTAGTAAAAGAGGTAGCCAGTACTGGCAAGCTGCCAGTTGTGTTATTTACTGCTGGTGGAATCGCAACACCTGCGGATGCAGCGATGATGATGCAATTAGGTGCTGATGGCGTATTCGTAGGATCAGGAATTTTCAAATCTGGTGATCCAGCCAAACGGGCAGCTGCATGTGTTAAGGCTGTTACTTACTTTACCGATGCAAAGGTTGTTGCCGAAGTATCGCGCGGCTTAGGAGAAGCAATGGTTGGCATAAATGTTGCAGATATTCCCGTGCCACATCGTCTTGCGGAGCGGGGCTGGTAGTTGTGAAAATTGGAGTTCTTGCACTCCAAGGTGATGTTCGGGAGCATATCCAATCATTAAGTGATTGTGGTGTGGATGCGATCACTGTAAAAACAAAGAATGAGATTGAAAGTATTTCAGCCCTAGTAATTCCCGGGGGAGAATCAACAACAATTGCAAAACTTGCTCGATCCTTTGATCTATTCGACTTAATAAAAGAGCGCATTAAAAGTGGAATGCCAACCTACGGTTCTTGCGCTGGAATGATCTTGCTTTCAAATCGAATAGAGGATGCAATTGTTGGGCAGGAAAGTTTTGGCGGGATTGATATGGTGGTTCGACGTAATGCGTTTGGCCGTCAGGTTGATTCATTTGAGACAGATCTTAAGTTTAAAGGAATAACTGAACCGGCAATTAGGGCTGTATTCATCCGAGCACCATGGGTCGAATCCGTTGGGGAAAATGTAGAAATTCTCTCTGAGATTACGGATAGCAATGGAGATAAACATCCCGTTGCAGTAAGACAAGGTCATTTGTTAGCTACATCATTCCACCCTGAATTAACTGGGGATAACCGGGTACATAGGTACTTTGTTGAAAATATTTGTCGCGAGTTTGCAAGTATTTAGAGGCATAGGAGATACATGAGCGGCCATTCCAAATGGGCAACCACTAAGCATAAGAAAGCAATAATTGATTCTCGGCGAGCAAAAAACTTCGCTAAATTAATAAAAGCCATTGAGGTTTCAGCAAGAGCCGGTGGCGCGGATGTTTCAGGCAACCCAACCCTGTTTGATGCAATTGCAAAGGCAAAGAAGAATTCTGTACCAGCAGACAATATTGATCGTGCTATAAAGCGCGGAGCCGGCCTTGAGACTGGTGGTAAAGAGTGGGAAACCATTATGTATGAAGGTTATGCCGCAGGTGGGGTTGCACTTTTAATCGAATGTTTATCTGATAATCGCAACCGTGCAGCATCTGAAGTAAGAGTTGCGGTAACTCGCAATGGTGGCAATATGGCAGATCCTGGCTCTGTTTCATATTTATTTAATCGAAAAGGTGTTGTATTGGTGTCGAAGAACAGTGGAAAAGTAACTGAAGATTCATTACTTGAAGTTGTATTAGATGCCGGAGCTGATGAAGTTAATGATTTAGGTGATTCTTTTGAGATTGTAACTCAGCCTTCAGATTTAGTAGCGGTTCGTACCTCACTTCAAACCGCAGGTATTGATTACGACTCTGCAGATACTTCATTTTTACCAACGATGTCCATCCCAATTGATGCAGAGACTGCGAAAAAGGTGTTTGATTTAATTGAGGTAATTGAAGAACTTGATGATGTGCAGAATGTCTATGGAAACTTTGATGTTTCAGATGAGGTAATGGCGAGCCTTAGTTAATAGGTATTTCCTGCTGATTAGGCTTTGGGTATGCGCGTTTTAGGAATTGATCCCGGCTTAACCAGGTGCGGTATTGGAATTGTTGATTCCACTGGACCACAGAAATTGGAAATGGTCGGAGTTGGCGTAATCCAAACTGATACCGAAGCACCACTTGAATTTAGATTGCTTGAATTAGAAAAAGAGATCTCTAACTGGATAAATAAATTTAAGCCAGATGTAATTGCTGTAGAGCGAGTTTTTTCACAACTAAATGTCCGCACCGCAATGGCAACTGGTCAAGCTGCAGGTGTTGCATTATTACTTGCCGCAAAAGCGGGGATTCCAGTTGTGATGCACACCCCAAGTGAGGTCAAAGCTGCCGTTACCGGATCGGGCCGGGCAGATAAGAAACAGGTTGCACAGATGGTAAAAAGGTTGCTTAAGTTAAAAGAAATTCCAAAACCAGTCGACAGTACCGACGCCTTAGCGCTAGCAATCTGCCATCATTGGCGAGGTGTGGGAAATGCCAGGTTGGCAACCGCAACGAAAAAGGCGGCTAAGAAGCGATGATCAGTTCGATATCTGGCACAGTTAAATCAACATCAATAAGTTCAATTGTGGTTGAGGTTGGTGGGGTAGGAATACTGATACAGCTGCCAGTTCGAGTCGCAGCTCAAATGCAGGTGGGTAAATTAGTAAATCTTCATACTTACCTAATTGTCAGGGAAGATGCACTTACTCTCTATGGCTTTGTTGATCTAGTAGATCGTGATTTCTTTGAATTACTCTTATCAGTAACGGGAATTGGCCCAAAGGTCGCGCAATCGATCTTGGCGGCGAGTGAAGCCTCAGTGATTGCTAATGCAATTATTTCATCTAATTTAAAGAGTTTAGAGGCTGTCCCAGGTCTTGGTAAAAAGGGTGCCCAGCGATTAGTGCTTGAGTTAAAGGATAAGGCAGCGAGCTTTGCAGGTGGCAGTGTGAATGCTAAATTTTCAGTTACCGATCAAGTAGAAAATGCGTTGCAAGGCCTCGGTTACTCTGCAAAAGAAGCTAGCGCAATGATTTCGCAGATTTCTGGATCTGAAAAATTTAAAACTCTCAATGCAGCCGAAATTTTAAAGTTAGCTTTGAAAACTGGTGGTAAAAAGTAATGACTGAACGCATAATTGATCAAGGCGCCGATGATGCTGAGCGGGTTGCCGAGCTAGCCTTAAGACCTAAAACTTTAGGTGAGTTCGTTGGTCAATTTAGAGTAAGAGATCAATTAAATCTGCTGTTATCAGCCGCTAAGGAACGTAAATCAGTTTCAGATCATATTCTTTTTTCAGGCCCACCCGGTCTTGGTAAAACTACATTGGCAATGATCGTTGCATCTGAAATGGATTCACCAATTCGAATTACGTCGGGGCCAGCAATTCAGCACGCAGGGGATCTGGCATCAATTCTTTCGTCGCTAGTTGAAGGTGAAATTCTTTTTCTTGATGAGATTCATCGAATGTCGCGCCCTGCTGAAGAGATGCTTTATCTTGCGATGGAGGATTTTCGAGTTGACGTGATTGTTGGCAAGGGTGCTGGGGCAACCTCAATTCCGTTAGATCTGCCACACTTCACTTTGGTTGGTGCCACAACTAGGGCAGGTTTGTTGCCAAGCCCACTTCGGGATCGATTTGGCTTTACTGCACAATTAGATTTTTATGAAACTGAAGAGTTAGCTCAGATAATTAAGCGAAGTTCAGATTTGCTTGAAATTCAAATAGATAAAGCTGCAGTGACTGAGATTGCTTCAAGGTCACGCGGAACACCAAGAGTTGCAAATCGTTTATTGCGCCGAGTCAGAGATTATGCCCAGGTGAATAAAGAAAAAGTTGTTCAGCTCGATCATGCAATGGCTGCACTAAAAATCTATGAGGTTGATGAGATTGGGCTAGACCGACTTGATAAGTCAGTCTTAACTGCATTAGTCAAAAACTTTAATGGTGGTCCAGTTGGAGTATCTACACTTGCAATGGCAGTGGGCGAGGAGATCGAAACTATTGAATCCCTTGCAGAGCCATTTCTAGTTCGAATGGGATTTTTAGCACGCACGCCACGTGGCAGAGTTGCTACTGCAGCTGGCTGGTCACATCTTGGAGTTAAACCTCCATTATCGGCGCAGATTGGTACTGATGCCTCGCTCTTTGATCAAGATCCAGATATCGCACAATAAATCAATAAATAACGCATGAATAAGAGGCAACTTTGGTTGGATTTCTCAATAAACTCACCTAAGCCTAGAATTGGCTTTCATGTCTGCCAATAAGATTGCTAGTACCCAATCTCGTGCCGTTCGCACGATCTCAATTTTACTTCTTACAATCTTGGCTCTTACCGGTATTGCAGTTGCAGTGGGTGCAACATCATTTAAATTAGGTTTAGATCTTCAAGGCGGAACCAGCGTTACCTTGCAGCCTCGAATTGAAGAGGGCCAAGTTGGAAAGGTAACTACTGAAGCTATTGATCAGGCAGTTGGAATTATTCGTCAACGTGTGAACTCATTAGGTGTAGCTGAGTCAGAGGTCTCTGCTCAAGGCAGTGGTGTTAATCGTCAAATTGTTATTTCTGTCCCTGGTGAAACTGGCCGAAGAATTGTGGATTTGGTTGGTCAAACTGCTGAGCTAAGGTTCAGACCGGTCTTGGCAGTAGGAGCGGCAAATGCCACCACCACGAGTAGTGGTACTTCAAATGCAACCTTACCGGCTGGAGTAACACCGGAATTAAATTCTCAGTTTGCAGCCCTAGATTGCACACTTGCGCAAAATCGGCAGGGTGGCGGAGGAGTAAGTGAATCAGCCACGATTGTAAGTTGTGATCGTCAAGGAACTACTAAATATATTTTGGCTCCGGCAGAAGTTTTAGGTCGCCAAGTAACAAAGGCCTCATCTGTGATCAGCACTCAAAATGCTGCTGGATGGTATGTAGTTTTAGATTTTAACGGCGAAGGGTCCAGCAAATTTGGTGCAATGACAACTCGACTGACATCTCTGCCTTCTCCGCAAAATCAGGCTGCGATTGTTCTAGATGGACTGGTTTACTCAGCCCCAAGAATTAATGAACCTATTAACACTGGAACTGCGCAAATCACGGGTAACTTCTCTCAAGTAGAGGCGCAAGATTTAGCAAATGTTTTAAAGTACGGTGCATTACCGCTTGCTTTTGACCGTGGTGAGGTTCAACAGATTTCTCCAACTCTGGGAGCCGACCAATTACGGGGTGGGTTAATAGCTGGAGCTCTTGGGCTTTTATTAGTAATCCTGTATTCAATTCTTTATTACCGTGGCTTAGGAATTGTCTCGGTTGGTTCCTTATTGGTTGCAAGTGCAATTGCGCTTCTCTCCATCTTGCTGTTAGGCAAAACAATTGGATTTACGTTGACTCTCGCAGGTATTGCGGGAGTAATTGTTGCGATTGGTATTACAGCAGACTCATTTATTGTTTACTTTGAACGTATTCGAGATGAAGTTCGTGAAGGTCGATCATTAAAATCTGCAGTTGAAACCGGCTGGAAGCGTGCCCGTCGCACAGTAATTGTTGCTGATGCAGTTTCTATGATTGCCGCAGTAGTACTTTATTTCTTCGCGGTAGGCGGGGTTAGAGGATTTGCATTTACACTAGGACTAACCACTCTTATTGATTTAATTGTTGTTTTCTTCTTTACAAAACCATTAATGACAGTTCTGGCGAAAATGTCCTTTTATAGCGAGGGCCACCCATTATCAGGCTTCTCCGCGAAATCACTGGGAATTGTCACTCCAAAAAATTTGTCAATCGAGGGGGATAAATAATGGCTAAGCTCTCTGGACTAGGTGGTCGCTTATACCGTGGCGAAACCTCATTTAATTTTATTGGTAAGCGTAAGATTTGGTATGCCTTCTCTGGTTTGTTAATTCTTGCCTCCGCAGCCACACTTTTCACACAAGGTTTACATCTAGGAATTGAATTTAAGGGTGGATCATCATTTACTGTAACTTCTCAAAGTGCTTCAGTTGCTTCTGCTGAGTCTGCAATAAAAGAGGCTGGTGTTACATCTCAAATAATTGTTCAAAAGATTGGTAATGACAAGGTTAGAGTTCAAACAAACGCATTAACTTCGGTTCAACAAACTGCAGTTGAGGACAAACTTGCAACGAAATTTGGGGTGAGTGTTGATTCGATTGACTCCCAAATAATTGGTCCATCTTGGGGTGCTGAGATTACTCGTAAAGCCCTATATGGATTGTTTGGGTTTCTGTTTGTTGTAATGCTTTACCTTGCGATGGCATTTGAATCCAAAATGGCAATTGCTGCAATTATCGCGGTGATTCACGATGTATTTATTACTGTTGGAATTTATGCATTGGTTGGATTTGAAGTTACTCCAGCTACTGTCATTGGATTCTTAACTATCTTGGGTTATTCACTCTATGACACTGTGGTTGTATTCGATAAGGTTCGTGAAAATACTCGAGGAATTGCAGCAAGTGGCAAAAGTACGTACTCACAGGCAGCCAATCTTGCAGTTAACCAAACTCTAGTTCGTTCCTTTAATACCTCATTGATTGCTCTTCTCCCTGTTGGTTCAATTCTTTTCGTTGGCGCTGGTTTACTTGGCGCAGGTACTCTAAAAGATTTATCTCTAGCTCTTTTTATTGGACTAGCGACAGGAACTTACTCATCTATATTTATTGCAACTCCGATTCTTGCCGCTTTACGCGAGCGGGAGCCGGCAATGCAGGCTCTTGCAAAGCGAGTTGGAAATCGGGGAGATAAGACAGCCGAAGCTCCAGTTTTAGATAACCAGGTTAATCGTGGTCCACGAAACCAACCAAAGCGTTATCGACGTCGCTAATATTCTAAAATAACAAGACAGCCATAGCGCTATGACAACAATTGAATTGTTAAAGCCGCTAGTTGCTGGTTTAACTCAATCTCATCCGGGATTCTCAAATAAAGATCTTGAGCGTGCTTTTATTGCTGCCGAAAAAGCACACGCTGGTCAACTACGTAAATCGGGCGAAGCATATATAACGCACCCCGTTGCAGTGGCTCAGATACTAATTGAACTTGGCATGGACCTTCCAACAATAATGGCAGCCTTGTTGCATGACACAGTCGAAGATACGACATACTCAATAGAACAAATAAAAAATGAGTTTGGTGATGAGGTGACCACTTTAGTTGATGGGGTAACAAAACTTGATAAATTAACTTATGGGCCGACCGCCGAGGCCGAAACACTTCGCAAGATGGTTGTTGCGATGTCTCGAGATATCAGAGTTTTAGTAATAAAATTAGCGGATCGACTTCATAACGCTCGAACTTGGGATTTTATTGCCCCAGAAACTGCGACACGTAAAGCGAAAGAAACAATTGATATCTACGCACCACTTGCACATCGTCTCGGTATGAATGCAATTAAGTGGGAGCTAGAAGATCTTTCATTCAAGATATTAGAGCCAAAAAAATTTGAGGAAATCGAAAGATTAGTCGGGGAGAGATCTCCTGCTCGAGATCAATTAACTTCAGAGGTAGTAACTGCGATAGATATAGATTTGAAGAATGAAGGAATAAGTGCGCAGGTAATTGGGCGAAAAAAGCATTTCTATAGCGTTTATCAAAAGATGGTAGTTAGAGGCCGTGAATTTAACGATATCTATGATTTAGTTGGAATTAGAATTTTAGTTGATTCAGTTCGCGATTGTTATGGTGTTTTAGGATCTATTCACGCACGCTGGAGTCCAGTTCCTGGTCGATTTAAAGATTACATAGCAATGCCAAAATTTAACCTTTATCAATCTCTTCACACCACAGTAATTGGACCCAATGGTAAAGCGGTTGAAATTCAGATTCGCACCTTTGATATGCATGCAAGAGCAGAATATGGAATTGCGGCGCATTGGAAATATAAATCAAAAAATACTGAATCTGGCAAGAGCCCCGAGGTCCTTTGGCTGCGCCAGTTGCATGAGTGGCAGCAAGAAAGTGAAGATGTTGGGGATTTTCTGGAAACTCTTCGTTATGACTTGAGAACTCCCGAGGTTTTCGTATTTACGCCAAAGGGAAGCGTTATCGCATTACCTTCTGGTTCAACACCAGTTGATTTTGCTTATGCAGTGCATACTGAAGTTGGCAATAAATGTATTGGAGCAAAGGTAAATGGAAAATTAGTCCCGCTTGAATCGCACCTCACAAATGGTGATGTAGTTGATATTGTAATTAACAAGGGAATTAATGCAGCACCAAGCCATGATTGGTTGAACTTTGTTACCTCATCCAGGGCTAGATCAAAAATTAAAGCTTGGTTTTCGAAAGAGCGAAAAGAAGAGGCGATCGAGGCTGGTAAAGAGTCAATTGCTCGACAAATGAGGAAAGCTGGATTACCGCTACAAAAGATACTGGGTGGTCATGCACTATTAGAGCTAGCTCATGATCTTCGATATGAGGATATTGAAACTATGTATGAGGCAGTGGGTAATGGTCATGTCTCAGCCCATTCGGTAATCGAAAAATTAATAGCTTTGATTAGTAATGTAGATGCTCATCCAGAGAATGATTTACCACCGCTTGTGCATACAGTGAAGCGCGAGCGAAAAAGTGCTACGGGTATCGATGTTGAAGGTGCTGGTGATGTACTTGTAAAACTTGCTAGATGTTGCGCTCCTGTCCCAGGAGACAAAATTACTGGGTTCATTACAAGAGGTAGTGGTGTCTCAGTTCACCGGGCAGATTGCATAAATATTGGGGATCTAAAGATTCATCAAGGAGACCGGATGGTTGGAGTAAAATGGAATTTGTCAGCGAAAAGTACTTTTTTAGTTAACATACAAGTGCAAGCCCTTGACCGGGCACGTCTTCTATCAGATGTCACAAAATCACTATCTGATCAACATGTAAACATTTTGAGTGCTTCAGTTGTTACAAATAAGGATCAAACTGCGATCTGTAAATTTTCTTTTGAAATGGCAGATGCTTCACACCTGGATGCCGTGTTAGCAGCGGTTAGGTCAATTGAGGGTGTTTATGATGTTGATCGTATGTTTAACAATTAGTTTGTAAACTCAGTTAAGCCCTTTTGTGCTTGTTCTAACCAGCCTCGTCGAGCAGCTGCTGCTTCTCTTGCCACCATCGCCTTTGCGGTTTGACCGGCAGCTTCTGCCTTTTCAGCTTGTTTTTCATAATTTTCAATTGCTTCAGCCAAGCCTTGTACAACTTTATTAGCCTGTGCCTTTGCGCTCGGATCGCTCTTGCGCTGGAAGTTACGCTCTAGCTCATTTATTTCATCGTCTACTTTTTTAATTCGGGCATCAAAAGTGGAAAGCTTCTTGCGATCGGTCATACCAATTCTCTGCCATTTACCCATCAAGTCGTAGAACTTATCTTTGGCGGACTTAAAATCAGAAATTGGTAGCAATGCTTCAAACTCAACAATCATTGCTTCCCGCTTTGCTAGATTTTCCACCATAGAAGTTTTGCGTTTATCCATATCAGCATTCTTTGCTTTGAAAAACGTATCTTGTGCAGTTTTAAATCTATTCCATAGCGCAGTGTCGGTAGATTTTTTACCTCTGCCTGAAGCCTTCCACTGATCCATCAATTCTTTATATCTCTTCGCGGTGTTTAACCACTCTCTTGAATTGGCAAGGCTCTCAGCCTCTTTAACGATTGTTTCTTTAATCCCAGCAACTTTTTTCTGCTCTGAATCAAGATTTGAAAAGTGAACTCGTCGACGTTTATCGAATTTATTGCGAGAAGAAGAGAATCTTTTCCAAAGTGCAGCATCAATTTTCTTATCAAGTCTTGGCGCTTTCTTCCAATCATCTAATAATTCTTTCAGTCTGGTAGTTGTGATTTTCCAGGCAACTGAATCGACCAAACTTTCAGCTTCGGCAACAATTTTTTCTTTGATCGCTTCCGCTTCGGCCTTGCGAGCTTCTCGCTCTGCAGTTTGTGCAGCTTTGCGCGCTTGGTATGCATCTTCATGCTCAGAAATTAAGGCTGGAATTTTTTCTAGTGACGCAGCTAAATTTGCTAAATCACCAACACCATTTAATTCAGTTATCTGAGTTCTAAGTTTATTAACAGCTTCATGTGCATCACTGGGCACCATTGCACCTGATCTGATGCGTGCGGCAAGGAGTGCAACTTCAGAGGCAGCCATTTCAAATTTCTTAACAAAATAAGCAAGTGCTTCCTCTGGACTCTTTCCAGGATATGACCCAACCGCGCGATCTCCGGTTGGTGTTATGACGTAAACAGTTCCATCTTCGCCAACGCGGCCAAACTTTGCTGGATCACCTATAAGTGCAGCTGCAGCCCCAGTATTCGAAAGGTTGGGTGTATTTGTACTCTCCATAATTATTTCCTTTCGTTGCGCGATCTCTGTCATACAGATCTCGTTATATGGGGGCGTAGTAATCATTTTCGCATTTGCGTCATTGATTACTGGGTTTGGTGCTGACTAAAAGATAGCCTAATCACCTGATTTTAGCGAAATCTGAACGACAAAAAGGATGAGTGGTGGGGGTGAAAATGCTTATTGATCGGGTGATTGCTCCCTACTTTGAAACAAACTGTTGGATTTTGGCTACTGGCGTTGGGCAAGAGTGCGTAATTGTTGACCCCGGCATTGCAAAGCCAAATTTAGTAAAAGATATAATGGAAAAAGTTTCTGAACATAATTTAAAGCCGGTAGGAATTTTGATTACCCATGGGCATCTTGATCATATATTCTCGGTTTTGCCTTTAACTAAGCAAACTCCAATGCGAACATTTATAACTGGTGACGATAGATTTTTACTCACTGACCCAACTGGTGCTATCGATAAGGGTGGTGTTAGTGAACAATTAATTGCTGCATTTGGTGGCAATAACTTTAAGGAACCAGATGATGTTGTTGAGGTTGAGGATTTTTCTCATTTTGAGATTGCTGGTCTAGAAATCGGTGCAATCTTTGCACCAGGCCACACCAAAGGCTCAGTTGTCTATACCGTTGATAATCAACAACTTATTTCGGGGGATGTGTTGTTTGCCGGCAGCATCGGAAGAACCGATCTTCCGACGGGATCGGCAAGCCAGATGCGCAAAACCTTACGAGAGCGAATTTTGACACTTCCTGATGACCTAAATGTCCTGCCTGGGCATGGTAGGCAAACTACAATCGCCATAGAGCGTGTAAGAAATCCTTACCTGCAAGATGATTTTCTTAATCAGAATGGGCGGTGAATCCTGAGTAAGTTTCAAGCGCCTAAGGGAGTAAGTGAGTACTTCCCGCCAAACTCTAAACAATTTGAATATGTTAGAGATCAGCTAATTAATTCTGCAAAGTTGGCTGGTTACTCGCTAATTGAACTACCAGTATTTGAAGATACTGAGGTTTTTACTCGCGGTGTTGGTGAATCCACAGATGTTGTAAGTAAAGAGATGTACACCTTTGAGGACAGAGGTGGAAGATCATTAACACTTCGGCCAGAGGGTACCGCTGGGGTAATGCGAGCAGTGATTGAACACAACCTTGATCGCGGCCAATTACCAGTAAAACTTTTTTACTCTGGCGCTTTTTTCCGTGCTGAACGCCCGCAAGCCGGTCGCTATCGCCAGTTCTATCAAGTTGGGATTGAAGCAATTGGTTATAACGACCCAGAGATTGATGTTGAAGTGATTGCTGTTGCAGATGTTGCTTTCAAGGCTTTAGGACTTAAGCAATATAAATTGAATATAACTTCACTAGGTGATTCCAAGAGCCGAGATTCACACCGCACTGAGTTAGTGAAATACATATCTGCTTTAAAACTTGATGAAGAGACTACAGCCCGGGCGAAATTGAATCCACTGAGATTATTTGACGATAAAAGAGACGAGATTAAACAAGCAATGTCTGAAGCACCGCTTTTACTGGATTACTTAAATAGTGAGAGTAAGGCGCATTTTGAAGAGGTGAAAAAATTACTTACTGAACTTGGAATTGACTTCATAATTAATCCTAGAATGGTTCGAGGGCTTGATTATTACACCGGAACAACCTTTGAATTTGAACACGCTTTATTAGGCGCGCAATCTGGCATCGGTGGGGGCGGGCGATATGACGGTTTGATGAATTCACTTGGCGGATCTGATGTTAGTGGAATTGGATTTGGTCTTGGAGTTGATCGAATACTGATGGCTGCTCTCGCTGAAGATTGCTTGCCGCAAGATATAAATCAACTTAAATTGTTCATTGCACCAATTACTGAAGAAGGTAAAACGGCCGCTTTTAATCTTTTGTCTGAGTTGAGAAATAGCGGAATTACATGTGACATGGCTTATGGTGATCGTGGCTTAAAGGGTGGTATGAAGGCAGCTGATAAGAGTGGTGCAATTTACGGCCTAGTTATTGGTGATGATGAGATTTCATCGGGCAAGTGTGAGCTGAAATTGATGAGTAGTGGAGAGGTCTTCTCTAGTACCCTTACTGCTTCAGATTTAATTAAACGAATAGGAAGTTCAAATTAATGCTGCGCACTCATGACGCTGGTGCTTTAAATGCTAAAAGCGTTGGCAACAAAGTTGTCCTGACGGGCTGGGTGGCACGCCGGCGAGACCATGGTGGCGTTGCTTTTATTGATTTGCGCGATTCAACGGGTGCAGTTCAAGTTGTAATTAATGACGAGAAAATTGCTGGTGAATTGCGAGCAGAATGGTGCGTATTAATTACTGGAGCGATAAAGCTTAGACCAGCAGGTAATGAGAATAAAGATATTGCAACAGGTGAAATTGAAGTCGTATGTGAATCACTTGAGGTGTTAAGTGAAGCAGCAGCACTTCCTTTCCCAGTTGATAGTGGAGATATTGGAAATATTTCAGAAGAGGTGCGCCTCAAGTATCGTTACCTAGACTTGCGAAGAGAGGGCCCAGCAAAAAATCTAAGATTGCGCTCTAAGGTAACAACTGCGATTAGAGAGGTAATGGCTAGCGCGGATTTTCTTGAAATCGAAACCCCATATCTGACTCGTTCAACACCAGAAGGTGCTAGAGATTTTCTAGTTCCAGTCCGATTACAACCTGGATCTTGGTATGCGTTGCCACAATCACCTCAGTTGTTCAAGCAGTTATTAATGGTTGCTGGCATGGAGCGTTATTACCAGATCGCGCGTTGCTTTAGAGATGAAGATTTCAGAGCAGATCGTCAGCCAGAGTTCACCCAGTTAGATATTGAGATCTCATTTGCTGATCAGGCAGACGTAATTGCGATTGCTGAAAAGGTTTTAACCTCTGTATTTGAGAAGGTTGTTAATTACAAAATTCCGACCCCAATTCCACATATGACATATCGGGACGCAATGAAGAATTATGGTTCTGATAAGCCAGACCTAAGATTTGAGAATAAGTTGGTTGATGTAACTGAATTCTTCAAAGAAACATCATTTAGAGTTTTTCAAGCTGAGTATGTAGGAGCGGTTATCATGCCATCAGGTGCAGACTCTCCACGTCGTGAATTAGATGCATGGCAGGACTGGGCAAAGGCAAGAGGAGCCAAAGGGCTCGCATATATATTAGTTGGTGCCGACGGGACACTATCTGGACCGGTTGCTAAAAATCTTTCAGAAAAAGAGAGCTCTTCGATTGCTGCAGCAGTTGGGGCAAAGAATGGTGATGCTATTTTCTTTGCAGCTGGTTCAACAGCTGCATCACAGAATCTACTTGGCGCAGTTCGACTTGAGATCGGTGCCAGATGTAATTTAATAAACGAAAAGGAATGGAAATTTGTATGGATTGTAGATGCACCGATGTTTGAGCCATTAGATGCTGACAATCTTGCCGCCGGATGGACTGCAGTTCATCATCCATTTACTGGGCCCAAACCTGAGTTTGCAGAGAGTTTTGATAAGAGTCCTGCAGAAGCACTTGCTTATGCATATGACATTGTTTTAAATGGTAATGAGATTGGCGGAGGATCAATTCGAATTCATCAACGAGAGGTTCAGCAACGAGTTTTCAAAACAATCGGGCTTTCACAAGCGGAGGCAGAGAGTAAATTTGGGTTTTTACTTGAAGCATTTAATTTTGGACCACCACCACATGGCGGAATTGCTCTTGGCTTAGATCGATTGTGTGCATTGCTAGCTGGGGCACAATCAATTCGAGAGGTCATTGCATTTCCGAAGACTGCAAGTGGCGGTGATCCACTCACTGGCGCACCAACACCGATTACACCAGCGCAACGCAAAGAGACTGGGGTCGATACTCCAGCCGCTGCCAAGTAGTTCCCACCTTTTCAGGTATTCTTCCCAACATGGGCCCAGGTGGAATTGCAACAATAATTGCTGCGTCATCCCTAGCGGTGATCGCGGTCGCAATCTCATATACGGTGGTCAGAACCTCTCGTTTAATTGATGAAGTTACAAAAACAATTAGGTTAATTAACGGCCCACTACAAAGTATTACTAATGCTGGAAAATCTATTGAGGGGCTTACTAAAAAAGTTACAAGTGCAACCGAATCATTTCTTGATGAAAACCCACTAGCCATGAAAGCCGCCGCCGCCCTTGTCACCGCGGCAAAGTTGAAGAAAAAGGGTAAGAAAAAAAGTAAAGCGAAGGCGTAGTGATGAACTCCGCTGATGTTCGCTCCCGCTGGTTAAATTTCTTTGAAGAGGGTAATTCTCTAAAGCTTGGCCATACTGTGGTTCCATCTGCTTCACTTATTGCTGATGATCCCAATCTTTTATTAGTAAATGCGGGCATGGTTCCATTTAAACCATTTTTTCTTGGCGAAGTTAAGCCACCATATAAACGAGCAACTTCAGTTCAAAAGTGTGTTCGAACACTAGATATAGATGAAGTTGGTAAGACGACTCGGCACGCCTCTTTCTTTCAAATGTGCGGTAATTTTTCGTTTGGGGATTATTTTAAAGAAGGTGCAATTTCTCTTGCATGGGAACTATTAACTAAATCAATATCAGATGGTGGATATGGTTTTAGTGAAGACAAACTATGGGTAACAGTTTATGAAGATGATGATGAGGCTGCGCAAATTTGGGAGAAGCAAGTCGGCGTTCCAAAAAATCGAATTCAGCGACGCGGAATGGCAGATAATTTTTGGTCAATGGGAGTGCCTGGTCCTTGCGGTCCATGTTCAGAAATTTATTTTGACAGAGGAAGTGCTTATGGCAAAGAGGGTGGTCCGATTGCCGACGAAGACCGTTATCTCGAAATATGGAATCTAGTTTTTATGCAAAATATCCGGGGCGAGGGTGGCGATAAGAATGCTTTTCCAATAGTTGGAGAGTTACCAGCTAAAAATATTGATACTGGACTAGGGCTAGAACGAACTGCTGCGCTACTACAGGGTGTTGAGAATATTTACGAAATTGATACTACAAAAATAATTCTTGACAAGGCATCCCTACTAACAAAGGTTAAGTACGGAAAGGACGAAAAGTCTGATGTTTCACTTCGAGTTGTTGCAGATCATGCCCGAACTGCAATGATGCTAATCGGAGATGGCGTGACACCAGGGAATGAAGGCAGGGGATATGTGCTGAGACGTATGATGCGTCGCACCATTCGCAATATGAGACTGCTCGGTTCACAAGATGTAGTAATTGGTGAGTTGATGAAAAGTTCAATCAAGGCTATGGGACCACAGTATCCAGAGTTAGTAAGTGGATCTGATCGAATTCTGGCGATTGCAGAGGCAGAGGAAGATAGTTTTATTCAAACTTTAAAGAGCGGAACAACTATCTTCGATTTAGCTGCGGAAGATTTAAAGAGTTCAAACAACAAATCCTTATCGGCTGATACGGCATTTAAATTGCATGATACTTATGGCTTTCCATTTGATTTAACTCTAGAAATGGCGCGCGAGCAGGGACTTGGCGTTGATGAAGCGGGCTTTAGGAAATTAATGAACGAACAAAGAGATCGGGCTAAAGCTGATGCCAAAGCTAAAAAGAGTGGCCACACTGATTTAACGGAATATCGTGGAATAGTTGATAAATCTGGAACTTCAAAATTTATTGGCTATGAGAATATTTCTGCGGAAGCAAAATTAACTGGGTTACTAGTCGATGGCAAAAGTGTTTCTGAGGCTAATCCTGGCGTCGAGATTGAAATAATTCTCGATCGCACGCCTTTTTATGCTGAAGGTGGCGGTCAATTAGCAGATGGTGGAACAATAAAGCTGGCAAGCGGTGCATTAATTAAAATTGATGATGTTCAGACACCACTACCTGGATTAATTGTTCATCGTGGAACTGTGTTAAGTGGAGTAGTTAAAAATGGGTCAGCCGTAATTGCAGATATAGATTTAGAACGCAGATTGGCTATCTCAAGAGCTCATACCGCAACTCATATGGTACATAAAGCATTTCGAGAAGCTTTAGGTGAGACAGCAACTCAAGCAGGATCTGAGAATGCACCAGGTCGATTTAGATTTGATTTTCCATCTACATCTGCTGTCCCTGTTTCAGTTCTTAACGATGTAGAAAGCAGAGTAAATGAGTTGTTAATTGCCGATTTACAAGTTCATGCAGAAGTAATGTCACAAGATGCTGCTCGTGCAATGGGTGCAATGGCGCTATTTGGTGAAAAATATGGTGATCAAGTTCGGGTAGTAAGTGTCGGCGAATGGGCAAAAGAACTCTGCGGCGGAACCCATGTATCAAGATCAGGTCAACTTGGATTGGTTAAATTACTGTCTGAATCTTCAATTGGTGCTGGCGTTAGGCGTGTAGAAGCTCTGGTTGGTTATGACGCATATAAATTCTTGGCACGGGAGCATGTATTGCTTAATGCATTAACTGAAATTATTAAAGGTGCTCGGGCAGATGAATTGCCTCAGCGGGTTTCAGAATTGGTAGAAAAAATGAAAGGTATGGAGAAAGAGCTTTCTGCTATTCGAAGCGCGCAAGCGATAGCGGCTGCTGGGGATTTAGTTAAAAAAGCTAAATCAATTGGGGGCATAAATTTGATCAGCGAGCATCTAATGGATGATATTTCAGGAGATGATATGCGTTCAATTGCTGTCGATTTAAGAGGAAAGATTAAGTCTGGCGTAATTGTGCTTGCTACTGTAAATAGTTCAAAGCCATTGATTGTTGCAGCAGTTTCTCCAGAGGCAAACAAATTGGGCATTAAAGCGGGTGAATTAATAAAGACTGGTTCTGCAGTTCTTGGCGGTGGTGGCGGTGGAAAGGATGATTTTGCACAAGGCGGAGGAGTAGATGCTAAATCTATTGATAAAGCATTATCTGAAATAACAAACTTAATAAATGGAAAGATCAATTAGAAATAGAGTGAAAAATGACTAAACCAATCGATATTGGAACAAGGATTGGTTTTGACTTTGGCGAGAAGCGAATTGGTGTTGCAACCTCAGATTCTGAGTCAATTTTAGTATCCCCACATGCAACTATTTTGAATGATGAAAACTTGGTTGAAAAACTTACGGAGATATTTAGTGATATCAAACCAATCTACGCAGTAGTTGGAAATCCAAGACATTTATCTGGAGAAAACAGTCCAAAATCTATGCAAGCAATTGATTTTGCAAAATTAGTGCATAGTATTTATTCAGGACCAATTTATCTTGTTGATGAGCGACTTTCTACTGCAAGTGCTTACTCACAAATGAGAGAAGCAGGGAAAAATTCTAAAGAAAGCAAGGCGGTAATCGACCAAATTGCTGCCGTAAATATATTAGAAAGTGCTATTTTAAATGAGAAATCGGGTACAGCTATCGGTGAAATATTTTGAAAAAATATATTGCTCTTATGCTCAGTGTATTGGTTTTTACTTCCAGCGCGCAATCTATCCATAATGCTTTTCTATTGAACGATTATCCAGATACAAAATCGAGTAAGAAAGTTGATATATTAATTGAGTCTGGAGATACTGGTACTAAAATTGCCGAAAAGCTTTATAGATCTGGGGTTATCAAGGCAACTAAAGTTTTCTACAAACTGGCAATTAATGAGAAACGATCTAATTCGATATCACCAGGTATTCACGAGATCGATCTTAAAATCTCTGCAAAAGCTGCCTTAGACCAACTACTTGACCCAGAGCGAAATCGTGGTGTTTTTGGTTTCACCGAAGGTCTAAGAAAAAATGAGATTTTTGATATGCTTAAAGAGTCAAATTTAGTTTCGGGGAATTTATCAGCATCCGTGAAACCAGATAAGATCTATAAGAGCTCAAATTTGGAAGGCTTTCTATTTCCAGCGCAGTATTCTTTTATTCCTGGCACCACAACTGATGATGCTGTTAATCAAATGCTTATGAGATTTAATCTTGCAGCAAAATCCAGCAAGATTGATCAGGGATTTAATGGGTTCTCACCGTTTGAGTTGGTGACAATAGCTTCAATAATTCAGGCAGAAGGTGATCCACAGGATTTCACTAAAATTGCCAGAGTTATATATAACCGCTTGAAAATCAATATGCCCTTGCAGATGAACGCGACTGTTGACTACGCAACTAACCGTCGGGGAAAAATACGCCTGCCGTACAAGCAATTAGATGTAAACTCCCGGTACAACACTTACAAGTATCAAGGACTTCCACCGGGACCAATAGGTAATCCTGGACAGGAAGCACTAAATGCCGCAGTGAATCCCGCGAGTGGAGATTGGTTATATTTCATAACCGTAAAGCCACAAGACACCAGATTCACTAAAAATTTTGACGAATTTAATACTTGGGTGAATGAGTTTAGAAGAAATGAGAAGGCAGGTTTATTTAAATGATAAAGATGGCAGTGGCTGGGAGTCCAATTGGTCATTCCTTATCGCCGCTACTTCACTCCACAGCTTATAAAATACTAGGAATTGAGGCGGAATTTTCATCTGAGGAAATCACCGAGGATAAATTTGGCGAGTTCTATTTCAATGCAAAGAATGGTGGATATCGCGGACTTGCTCTCACTATGCCGCTTAAAGAAATATCAATCGGGTTTGTGGACCGAGTTGATCCTATTGCAAAGCAGATTGCTTCTGTAAATACCATTATTTTCGAATCAACTGGAAGCATAGGTTTGTCTACCGACTTATTAGCATTTAAGAATCTGCTTCGACCATATTTTGGTAAAAAGATCTCGATACTTGGTGCGGGCGGAACTGCAAGAGCAGCAATTGGGGCATTAAAAGGAACTGGAACTGAAGTAACTGTTTTAACAAGGTCAATAACTAGACATGATCAATTACATGCTGCTGCCGTGGATCTAGATCTTAGTTTTCTAGATTGGCACAGGTTTGAAGAGATTCAGGATCGTGATTTAATTATTTCAACAACCCCAGCTGGCGCAACCGACGGTCTTTCGATTATCTCTACTAAGGCGGATTTTTTTGAGGTTATTTATCATCCGTGGCCAACAGAGTTAGCAAAGAGGTATCAAAATTTAGGAAGAACTGTTATTGGTGGATTATCACTTTTGGTTGAACAAGCATTGTTTCAGGTAAATTACTTTGCACAGAAAGAATTTGATTTTGACCAGATGCGCCAAGAATTATTAAAGGTAGGCCACGCAGCTATCAAGAATTAATCCACACCCAGTAATATTTGAAACAGCTTCTTACTAGTCTTTACTCGTGATACTTGAAATCCTAACTTTTGTTTTGCTCGCCCGAGTTGCGATATATGATCTTAAAACCTACTTAATAAGTAACCTTGACATTTTTTTAATTCTTATATTTCTAGCACCCAAGATCGCAAAAACATGGGAGTTTGGCTTTATAAATCTAACTATCTATTCACTTATCAACATTTCAGCAAAGGGCAAGATTGGAGCAGGTGACGTGAAGCTATCAGGCGCCTTGGGTTTAATGCTTGATTCCTACCTACAATTATTTAATGCACTTTCTTATACTTGGATTATCGGTGGCATTTATGCTCTATTACTGAGGTCAAAAACCATTGCCTTTGCACCCTTTATGATTTGCGGAACATATTTAGCCAAGATTTTCTGATTGCACGGTAAAATAGAGCACAAGATAACTAGTTAATCTGAGATAATAATCCTCTAATTGATTGGAGAGTGCTGTGCTACGTTGGCTAACCGCGGGCGAATCTCACGGCCCTGCACTGTCGGCAATTATTGAGGGAATTCCCGCTCATGTTGAGATTACAAGTAAAGATATTGATTTTGATTTGGCTAGGCGCCGCTTAGGTTTTGGGCGTGGTGCTCGACAGAATTTTGAGGCCGACAAAATAACCATTACGGGCGGAATAAGACTCGGGCTTTCCCAGGGTGGTCCGATAGCAATCCAAATTGCAAATTCCGAGTGGCCAAAATGGGAAAAGGTAATGAGTGCTGATCCAGTACCGAATGAGGAAATTAAAGATTTAGCTAGAAATGCGCCATTGACTAGACCCCGACCTGGTCATGCTGATCTAGTTGGAATGCAAAAGTTCAATTTTTCAGATGCTCGACCAATTTTAGAGCGCGCTAGTGCGAGAGAGACTGCAGCCCGAGTGGCATTAGGTGCGGTAGCTCGCGCTTTCCTCAAACAAAGTATTGGGGTTGAGATTTTAAGTCATGTGATTTCAATTGGCCAAATATCAGTTGATGAAGATTATGAGTTACCAACAATTACAGACAAATCAAGAATTGATGAAGATCCAGTCCGTTGCGCAGATAAAAAAGTTAGTGAGGCCATAATTAAAGAGATTGAAGCGGCTCACCGTGATGGAGATACTCTTGGTGGTGTTGTGGAAGTGCTTACATATAACTTGCCGCCCGGGTTAGGTTCACACACCCATTGGGATAAGCGTCTAGACGCACGACTTGCTGGTGCAATGATGGGAATTCAGGCAATTAAAGGAGTTGAAATTGGCGATGGATTTACCACCGCAAAGCGTCGTGGATCAGTTGCTCATGATGAGATTGAAAAAAATATCTCTGGAAAGATTGTAAGGCGAACAGATCGTGCGGGCGGTACTGAAGGTGGCATGAGTAATGGTGAAATATTGCGAGTGAAAGTTGCAATGAAACCAATTTCCACGGTCCCTAAAGCCTTGGACACAATTGATGTTGCAACTGGGGAAGCCGCAAAAGCAATAAACCAACGCTCAGATGTATGCGCAGTCCCAGCAGCTGGAATCGTGGCAGAGGCAATGGCAGCTTTAGTACTTGCTGATGCAGTACTTGAAAAATTTGGTGGCGATAGTGTTCAAGAAACTAAGCGCAATTTTGAGAACTATATTAAAACCCTAGAAATTAAGTAATGTTTAAAAAGGTTGTATTAATTGGCCCACCGGGGGCTGGGAAATCCAGTATTGGTCGTTCCTTGGCAAAGGAATTATCAATGCCATTTATTGACACTGATTCTGAAATTGAAAAAATAACACAGAAGAAAATCTCTGAAATATTTGTTGATGATGGAGAGCCTGCTTTTCGCAAAATAGAGGTAGAGGTAGTTGAAAAAATTCTTGCAGATTTCTCTGGCGTGATTGCATTGGGTGGGGGAGCTCCAATAAATCTGCAAATCAAAAATATTCTAGAAAAGGCTGATTTCCCAATTATTTTCATAGATGTTTCAATATCGCAAGCTGCTACTCGAATTGGTTTTAATAAAGATAGGCCACTGCTTTTGATTAACCCACGTCAACAGTGGATGAGTTTAATGAGTGAGCGTCGTCCAATATACGAGCAATTGGCAACCGACGTTGTTTCCTCAGATAGTCATAAACCAGCTGAGGTAGCCAAAATAATTAGTGAAAAACTGGCGAGCAAAATATGAGATCTTTAAGCGTTAAATCTGATCGCAACTACCAAGTTATCGTAGGAATCAACGGGCTTGAGTCAATCAATGAGATAAGTAAGGACCACAACAAGGTTCTATTAATTGCCCCTTCATCGCTTATCAAATTATTTAAATTGAAGGACAGAAAGAATTTAACCATTTTTTCAACTCCAGAGGGTGAGAATCAAAAGACAGTAGCAACCTTAGATCGAATTTGGAAAAAGTGCGCGGCTATTGGATTGAGCCGGCAGGATGCGATTATTGGTTTTGGTGGTGGAGCTACTACAGATTTAGCTGGGTTTGCAGCAGCAACCTGGTTACGCGGAATTACGTGGTATGCAATACCTACTTCCCTTGCTGGAATGGTGGATGCAGGTGTTGGTGGAAAAACCGGAATTAATTCAACAGCTGGCAAGAACTTAATTGGGTCATTTTATTCACCAGCAAGAGTCTTAATTGATCCAACTTTTCTTGAAAGACTGTCAAGGCGTGATTTATCAGCGGGTATGGCAGAAGTGATTAAATGTGGGTTTATTGCTGATTACCAAATTCTGAATTTAGTCCAGGAAGATGTTTTAGATTATTCTCAATTAATCTATCGTGCCACCAAGGTTAAATCGAAGGTTGTTTCTAAGGATTTTAAGGAAAGTAAATTAAGAGAAATCCTTAATTATGGTCACACGCTAGGTCATGCAATTGAAAAAGATTGCAAATATAAACTACGTCATGGTGAAGCTGTTAGCATAGGCATGGTTTTTGCAGCTGAGTTAAGTCATGAATTATCAGGACTATCAGAAGATGCAGTTCTGTTACATCGTGAATTACTAAAGAATTTCAATCTACCAATTAACTATCCGCGTAGTAGTTGGAAAAATTTAAGTACATTGCTTCTAATGGATAAAAAAGTAAAAAAATCAAGAGTTCGTTTCATCGGACTAAGCAAAATTGGAAAACCGGTATGGCTTGAGGATGTTTCATCCAGCCTATTGGCTAAGGTTTATGAGAGAATAGCCAAATGAAAATCCTTGTTCTTAATGGCCCAAATCTTTCTAGACTCGATCTTCGCGAGCAAAACCACTATGGGGAATTTGATTACCCACAACTTAAGAAAGCGATTGAGGACAAGGCTAAGGCATTGGGAATTGAAGTAGAGATTAAGCAGAGTGACAGTGAAAGCGAACTAATCTCTTGGATCCATGAGGCGGCAGATAAGAAGCAACCCGTGATTTTTAATCCCGCAGCTTTCACCCATTACTCATACGCAATTCGTGATGCCGTGACAATGCTAACCGCTCCAGTTATTGAGGTACATCTTTCAAATCCATTATCGCGAGAAGAGTTCCGTCATACCTCAGTTATCAGCGGGGTAGTAAAGGGTTCAATCGCTGGATTTGGCGTTGAAAGCTACAACCTGGCTTTAATTGCAATGCAAAAACTAGTTGGCTGACAAGGTAGGCTAGCCCAATAATTTTCTGATAATAATGTCGGATCGAAATTGATAGGAATAAAATGGCAACAACAAATGATCTAAAAAACGGCATGACCTTAAATCTAGATGGTCAGCTTTGGAATGTAATTGAATTTCAACATGTTAAGCCTGGCAAAGGTGGAGCATTTGTTCGTACCAAAATGAGATCAGTTCTGTCTGGAAAAGTCGTGGAGAAAACTTTTAATGCTGGTGTGAAAGTTGAAGTAGCTCAAGTGGATAAAAGAAATATGCAGTATTTGTATCGCGACGGTGAAGATTTTATGTTTATGGATTCAACAAATTTCGATCAAATTTCCATAGGGAAACAAACAGTTGGTGATGCAGTTGATTACCTATTGGAGAATGCTGACGTTGTAGTTGCGATGCATGAGGGTAACCCATTGTTTATCGAGCTTGCGGCCTCTGTCGAATTGAAGATAACTTACACCGAACCTGGATTACAGGGAGATCGTTCGTCAGGTGGCACTAAACCAGCCACTGTTGAAACTGGCATAACGATTCATGTACCACTATTTATTAAACAGGATGAGAAAGTGTTAGTAGATACTCGCACCGGTGCATATCTGGGCCGAGCAAACTAAACGTGTCTGCCCGCAGTAAGGCTAGAAAAAGAGCTTTAGATTTTTTGTATGAAGCTGATATAAAGAATGTTTTAGCGGCAGATCTTTTCCAAAATCGTGGGGCAAGTGAACTGTCACAAGAGCCATATGTTTTAACAATTATTAGTGGGGTTACAGATCATTTAAATAAAATTGATGAACTAATCATTACCTATGCCCAAGGCTGGGATATGGATCGGATGCCGCCAGTAGACCGAAATATATTGCGGATTGCGATATATGAAATTCTTTGGGCGGCAGATATAGATCTTCAGGTGGCATGTGATGAAGCAGTTGAATTAGCCAAATCCTTGTCAACCGATGAATCCTCAGGTTATATAAATGGTGTCCTGGGTAGAATTATAAAACTCAAGGATTCAATCGCGATTTAAGAGATTAACAGATCTGCCTCAGCCAGGTAATCCAAGGTAGCCGATACATTTAAGCCTAAAAGCAGGGATAGAAACTGTAGATCGTTGGCCCTAATTGTCAAAATTTTTCCATTCCAATCCTTGCGGCGGTCGCCAATAGATTTCGTAAATTTGCGTAGGCTTTCAGAGTTGGTGTTTTGAGCATCTGCTAGATTCAACAGGTTAATTGAAATACTTTTAGCCTTTGTCTCTTGTGAAATCTCCGGGAACAACTCACTAATTGGTACTTGATAAAACTCCATAAGGGAGATTGCTTTACGAAGAGAGATTGATCGATCTGATCTCTCATAAGATCCAATTACTACTGCTTTCCATTTTCCGTTTGAGTGTCGCTCTACATCTTGCAGGCTCCACCCTTTTGATTTTCTAATGATTCGTAATCTGTCTGCTGGGTTATGTGTATTCATAGCCGCAGGTTAGCCACACGCCGAAATTGAGGATTTTCGATATCCACAGAACCTCTGCTACCATTCGGCGATTCCTTTAACGATCCGTCCAGAGAGGCGGCGAAGGAGAAGTAAATGGGTATTTTGCTATCGGGCGCCGATATCGATCGGGCTATAAAGCGCATTTCACATGAAATCATCGAACACAATCAAGGAATAGATAATTTAGTTCTAATGGGTGTGCCAACCCGTGGTGCTTATTTAGCTGACCGAATTTGCGGCTTCATCACTGAAATTGAAGGTCCAGTAGCAACCGGTGTCTTAGACATTACTCTGCATAGAGATGATTTAAGACTTCGACCTCCTAAACCACTTTTACCGACAAAATTGCCCCCTGGTGGCATTGAAGGCAAAGATTTAGTTTTAGTTGATGATGTTTTGTTCTCTGGCAGAACTATTCGTGCAGCCCTTGATGCAATTGGCGAATTAGGACGGCCAAAAACGGTTCAACTAGCAGTGTTAGTTGACCGCGGTCATCGCGAGTTGCCAATTAGAGCAGATTACGTTGGCAAGAATATTCCTACCTCAATTAGCGAGAGCGTGAAGGTTCATCTTTCAGAGTATGACGATGAAGATCTTGTGGAGTTGATCAAATGATCTCTGGCCACCTACTTTCAGCCGCAGATTTAACTAAGCAAGAGGCGCTCAATCTTCTATCAACTGCCAAGGAGCTTGCTGCCATTACCGATGGACCAAACAAAAAACTTCCAACACTTCGTGGCAAAACAGTTGTGAACCTATTTTTTGAAGATTCAACTAGAACTCGAATAAGTTTTGAAACCGCGGCGAAAAGATTATCGGCTGATGTAATTAACTTCTCAGCAAAGGGTTCATCAGTGAGTAAAGGTGAAAGTTTGAAGGACACTGCTCAAACTTTGCAGGCAATGGGAGCGGATGCAGTGGTAATCAGGCATGGCAGCTCGGGAGCTGCAAAACGTCTAGCTGATACGCAGTGGATTCAAGCGGCAATTGTCAATGCCGGTGATGGCACTCATGAACACCCAACTCAAGCCTTACTGGATGCCTTCACGATAAAGCAGTATTTAAGAAATGATCAAGAAGATTTAATTGGGGTTAGAGTTTTAATTGTCGGCGACATTCTTCACTCAAGAGTTGCTCGAAGTAATGTATTACTTTTAACAAAATTAGGCGCTCAGGTAACTTTGGTTGCACCACCTACCTTGCTTCCAGTTGGTGTACATGAATGGCCAGTAACAATTTCCTATGATCTTGATAGTGAAATTCAAAATTGCGATGTAGTTATGATGTTAAGAATTCAGCTAGAGCGAATGGCAGATTCTTTTTTTCCAACTGAGCGCGAGTACTCGCGCAGATATGGTCTTAACTCTGTACGGTTAGCGATGCTTTCTAAGAGTGCAATCGTTATGCACCCTGGACCAATGAATAGAGGGCTTGAAATCTCTGCAGACAGTGCTGATGATCTCAAATCAGTAATTATCGACCAAGTTAAGAATGGTGTCGCAGTTCGCATGGCGGTTTTGTATGAATTACTTGGCGGCGCAAAGATTGGTGAAACCAAATGATCAAGATTAATAATGCCAAGTTAAGTGATAATTCTTTAGTTGACCTGGAGATTAATAATGGAGTGATATCTAAATTAAGCAAGTCATCTGGAAAACAAGGTGACGGTATTGATGCGACTGGAAAGCTCTTGTTACCGGGTTTAGTCGATCTACACACCCACTTACGCGAACCTGGTCGCGAAGATTCAGAGACAGTTCTTACTGGTTCGCAAGCTGCAGTTGCTGGTGGATATACCGCGATCTCTGCCATGGCTAATACAAATCCAGTTGCAGATACCGCTGGTGTGGTTGAGCAAATATATCGACTTGGAAAAGAAGCTGGGCTTTGCGATGTTAATCCAATAGGTGCGGTAACTAAAGGACTAAATGGTGAGCAGTTAGCAGAGTTGGGAGCGATGGCAGATTCGATTGCTCGCGTCAGAATTTTTAGTGATGATGGAAAATGTGTAGCTGATCCATTAATAATGCGAAGAGCCCTCGAGTACGTGAAAACATTTAATGGGGTTATCGCTCAACATGCTCAAGAGCCAAGATTGACTATTAATGCTCAAATGAATGAAGGAAGTGTGTCGGCGCGAATTGGATTACCTGGTTGGCCAGCTATAGCTGAAGAGGCAATTATTGCTAGAGATATATTGTTAGCAGAGCATGTGCAATCAAGGTTACATATTTGCCATCTGACCACTGCAGGCGGAGTGGAGCTAGTGCGCTGGGCAAAACAGCGAGGAATTCAAGTGACTGCCGAAGTTACTCCGCACCATTTATTGTTAACCGATGAGTTAGTTGAAAACTATGACCCAATTTACAAGGTAAACCCGCCACTTCGTACTCAGAAAGATGTGATGGCTCTCAGGGAAGGCCTAGCTGAGGGGATCATTGATATTGTTGCAACTGATCACGCTCCACACCCAGCAGAGGATAAGGATTGTGAATGGCAGGCAGCCGCATTTGGGATGGTCGGACTTGAGACCGCTTTCTCGGTGGTGGTCAAAACCATGATCGAAAGTAAATTAATGAGTTGGACGGATTTGGTAGATCGTATGTCAACTAAGCCGGCACAAATTGCAGGTTACAAGCAACAAGGTCAGTTGATTGCCGAAAATACCCCGGCTAATTTAATTCTCGTTGATACTGGTGCTTCTTGGCAGGTTGAACGAAACAATCTTAAATCAAAGAGTAAGAACACTCCATTTAATGGCATGAATTTACCGGGGGTAATTTCAGAAGTTATCTATAGCGGTAAATTGGTATTATCAAATCGCTTGATTGTGAATGGTAATCATGGATAATCGATCTACTGCATATCTAGTTCTAGATAATGGCCGTATTTTTGAAGGTTACTCTTGGGCGGCTAATGGTGAAACATTTGGCGAAGCAGTATTTTCTACTGGAATGACTGGTTATCAAGAAACTTTGACCGATCCTTCTTACCATAAGCAAATAGTGGTAATGACCGCTCCGCATATTGGCAATACTGGTATGAACAAAGATGATGAAGAGTCGAAGAGGATCTGGGTCTCGGGATTTGTAGTTAGAAATCCATCACCGATATCCAGTAATTGGCGAAGTGAAAAAAGTTTAGAGCAAGAGTTAATTGATTACCAAGTAGTTGGCATCCAGGGGATAGATACTAGAGCGCTGACTAGACATTTGCGTGATCGTGGGGCAATGAGAGTTGGAATTTTTAGTGATACTAAGTTGACTCGTGAAGAGATGGTTGTTCGAGTGCGTAAAACTTCGCAAATGAGCGGTGCATTTTTAGCTGCAGATGTTTCTACTAAAGAGCCATATGTTGTTTATCCTACAAAAGGTGTAGCGACGCGATTTAAGGTAGCTGCAATAGATTTAGGCATTAAGGGTGCGACACCGAAGGCAATGGCTAATCTTGGAATAGAGGTACATGTTTTACCTCTCACAACAACCTTCGAACAAATAAAAGCACTCTCACCAGATGGAGTTTTCTTATCAAATGGTCCGGGGGATCCAGCTGCAATGGTTGATATTGTTGAGTTAGTAAGAAAAGTTTTGCTTGAAGAAATTCCATTTTTTGGAATCTGTTTCGGACATCAAATACTTGGCAGAGCATTAGGTTTTGATACATATAAACTCCCATTTGGCCATCGTGGGATTAATCAACCTGTAATTGATTTAACGACAGGAAAAGTTGAGATCACAGCACATAATCATGGTTTCGCAGTAGCAGCGCCAAAAGATAATGATTTTCAAACAGTTTATGGCAGTGGCCGAGTCACTCATTTGTCACTTAATGATTCTGTAATTGAAGGACTAGAGATGACTTCAATACCAGCATTCTCAGTTCAATATCATCCAGAGTCTGCCGCAGGTCCTCATGATGCTGCATACCTGTTTGAAAGATTTGTGCAGTTGATGCAATCTCCTAAATTAGGATTAAAGTAATCAGATGCCTAGAGATAGTTCGATAACTAGTGTATTAGTAATTGGAAGTGGGCCGATTGTTATTGGTCAAGCCTGCGAGTTTGATTACTCTGGAACACAGGCTTGTCGAGTACTTCGAAGCGAGGGAATCAGGGTTATTTTAATCAACTCCAATCCTGCAACCATCATGACTGATCCTGAATTTGCAGATGCAACATATATCGAACCGATCACTCCGGATGTAATTGAGAAAATATTAGAAAAAGAAAAGCCAAGTGCGGTGTTAGCAACACTCGGAGGCCAAACCGCGTTAAATGCAGCGATGGCATTGTATGAGCGTGGATCATTTGAAAAATACGGAACCAGGTTAATTGGTGCCGATGTTGAGGCGATCAAACGTGGTGAAGATAGAGAAGTATTCAAAAGAATTGTAGAAACTATTGGGGGAGAGTCAGCTAAATCAAAAATTTGTCACTCAATGCAGGATTGTTTAGCCGCGGTTAAAGATCTAAAATATCCCGTAGTTGTCCGCCCGTCTTTTACGATGGGTGGCCTCGGATCTGGAATTGCATATAATGAAGCAGATCTTCATCAAATCGCGGGCGCCGGACTGCGGCATAGTCCAACTACTGAAGTTCTCCTTGAAGAATCAATAATTGGTTGGAAAGAGTATGAGCTTGAGGTCATGCGAGATCATAAGGACAATGTTGTAATAGTTTGCAGTATTGAGAATGTTGATCCAATGGGCGTGCACACTGGAGATTCAATAACCGTTGCACCTGCCATGACCTTAACCGATGTTGAGTATCAAAAGTTACGAGATCTATCGATCTCAATCATTAGAGAGGTTGGGGTTGCCACCGGTGGGTGCAATATCCAATTTGCCGTAAACCCAATTGATGGTCGAATAATAGTTATCGAAATGAACCCAAGAGTTTCAAGATCATCCGCCCTTGCTTCAAAAGCAACTGGGTTTCCTATTGCAAAGATTGCTACAAAACTTGCAATTGGATACACGCTCGATGAGATTGAAAACGATATTACAAAATCGACTCCTGCCTCATTTGAACCTGCATTAGATTATGTTGTTGTTAAGGTTCCGAGGTTTGCTTTTGAAAAATTTACTGAGGCAGATCCAAGGCTCACCACAACCATGAAAAGTGTTGGAGAAGCGATGGCAATTGGTCGGAGTTTCCCAGAAGCTTTACAAAAAGCGCTTCGCTCTTTGGAAAAAAACAGCGCAATTTTTAGTTGGAAGGATGGAAATCTCCCTGATTTAATGGCCAAGATTCGCATTCCGACAGAATTTAGATTACAACAGGTTCAATTAGTAATGCATTTGGGTGCAACAGTTGAAGAAGTATTTGAGGTAACTAAAATTGATCCATGGTTTCTAGAGCAAATCAATTTGATCAATGTTCAAGCAAATCTAATTGCGAATTCCGGGGAACTAACCAAATATCTGCTCAAATCTTCAAAGATGATGGGTTTTTCAGATTTACAAATAGCTAATTTAAGAAATGTTTCGGAAGCTCAGATCAAGTCATCTAGAACTGGCTTTAATCTGCACCCAGTTTATAAAACCGTCGATACTTGTGCAGGTGAGTTCGCAGCTCTCACACCGTATTACTATTCATCTTACGATGAAGAGAGTGAAGTTCTTCCTCGCACAAAAGAAGCAGTTATTATCTTGGGAAGTGGTCCTAACCGAATAGGTCAGGGTATTGAATTCGATTACTCCTGTGTGCACGCATCATTTGCGCTACGTAAAGCAGGTTACGAAACAATTATGATTAACTGTAATCCTGAGACTGTCTCGACAGATTATGACACTTCAGATCGACTTTACTTTGAGCCATTGACGCTTGAGGATGTATTAGAAATTATTGCAGCTGAAACAGCAGCTGGACCTGTTAAGGGTGTGATTGCTCAATTAGGAGGACAAACCCCACTTGGTTTAGCAAGGGGATTAATGGAGGCTGGAGTTAAAATTCTTGGCACATCTCCAGATGCGATTGATTTAGCTGAAGAACGTGGAGCGTTCGGTGACATATTAAAGAAAAACAATTTATTGGCACCTAAATATGGAATGGCAAACTCATATCAAGAGGCTGCTCAAATCGCAAGCGCCATCGGTTACCCAGTTTTAGTAAGGCCGTCATATGTACTTGGCGGCAGAGGTATGGAGATTGTCTACGATGAAGAGTCGCTAAGAGGATTTATTGAAGCAGCAACTGCGGTCACGCCAAACCATCCGGTATTAATTGATAAGTTTTTAGATGATGCAATCGAAATTGATGTGGATGCACTATATGACGGCAGCGAACTCTACCTTGCCGGGGTTATGGAACACATTGAAGAGGCTGGTATTCACTCAGGAGATTCAGCTTGTGTGCTACCAAGCATCTCACTGCAAAAAGAACTTTTAATGCAAATTAGAGAAGCGACTGAGAAGATAGCTAAAGATGTCGGCGTGCAAGGGTTGATTAATATTCAATTTGCAGTAAGCGGAAATCCACACAAACTTTACGTTCTTGAGGCTAACCCTCGTGCATCTAGAACAGTACCTTTTGTTGCGAAAGCAACTGGGGTTCAATTAGCAAAAGCGGCTGCGCTGATATCTACTGGTATTTCGATAGCAGAATTACGGATCAGTAATATCTTGCCAAAATCAGGTGATGGCCATGCTAATGGTGTTTCGGTAAAAGAGGCAGTACTTCCATTTAATCGATTTAGAAGAGTTGATGGAACTGGAATAGATACGGTACTTGGACCAGAAATGAAATCAACTGGTGAAGTAATGGGGATTGCAAGCAATTTTGGATTAGCTTTTGCAAAGAGCCAAACTGCAGCATTCGGTCCACTACCAAAATCTGGTGCAGTATTTATATCGCTATCAGAACGCGATAAGGAACCGGGCTGGCGGGCGGCACGAGATTTACACAATTTAGGTTTTAAGATTTATAGCACTTCTGGAACAAATGCATTTCTTTCTCAAAAAGGCGTGCCATCAGAACTGGTAAGAAAAAATTCAGATAGCAATTCAGGCCAACTGTCAGCAAATGATGTCATCACCAAGGGACTGGTCCAATTAGTCATAAACACCCCACTAGGTCGAGGCTCACGTCATGATGGTTTTCTGATCAGAACAGCCGCGGTATCAAGGTCTGTCTCATGCATAACTACCATTCCGGGTTTTAAAGCAGCTGTTGCTGGAATATCTGCCCTGCAAAAAGACGATTTTAGTATCAAATCACTACAAGAGTGGATGAAACAATGATTCAACAGAAGATAAATAAACACGCAACTCAAATCAATGCCGAGGTGATTAGCAATAAAAAAGTAGGTCCTTATCACCATATGGTTTTCGCAGTAGCGGATATGGCATCCCATTCACGACCTGGTAATTTTGTTGCGATTTCAGTTGGTGGAGGTCATTCAGCTTTGATTTTGCGAAGGGCATTTGCGATTTATCGCGCAATTGATAAAGGCCCAATGGGGGGAAGTATCGAATTAGTGGTTGCACCGCATGGCGAAGGCAGTAAATGGCTATGTGCTAGAAATGTGGGTGAGTTTGTGGATTTGATTGGTCCACTAGGTACCGCATTTGGAATACCTACAACAAATGCAAACACAATGTTAATCGGTGGTGGCTATGGCTCTGCACCACTCTTTGCACTTGCAGAGTTGCTAAAAAACCGTGGATGCCGAGTCGACATGGTTCTTGGAGCTAGCACTGCGAATAAAATTTACGCACCCCTTGAAGGCAAGCGAAGTGTTTCTTCACTAACTCTAACAACTGATGATGGAACTGCTGGCATTCATGGACAGATTAGCGAGGCTATTCCAAGGTTAATTCGTGAATTTGGAACTGAGGTAATTTATTCTTGCGGACCTATGGGCATGCTATCGGCGGTCGCGAAAATTGCTGAGGAATTTGATATTGCTCATCAATGCGCAGTCGAGGAGGCAATGGCTTGCGGTATTGGGGTTTGTATGACCTGTGTTGTGCCGATCAAGCATGAAGATGGGATAAAAATGGTCCGCACTTGCATTGATGGGCCAGTAATGGATGGCTCAGAAATCATTTGGGATCGAAAAAAAGTTTTGGATACGTTATAGATATGAGCGCTTTAGATTTTTCCACAAAAATTGGTAGCAAAAGATTCTCTAACCCCATTTTTACCGCGAGTGGCTGCGCTAGTTCAGGGCAAGAGCTTTCGCAGTTTTTCCCATTAAGTTCTCTTGGTGCGGTGGTAACTAAGTCAATTATGACCACGCCTCGCACCGGTAGAGCAACGCCCAGGATGGCTGAAACACCCAGTGGAATGCTTAATTCAATTGGCTTGCAAGGTCCAGGCATTGATACTTTTTTAGAAAAAGACATTCCTTGGTTGATTGAGCAACAAGCTAAAATAATTATTTCAATTGCTGGCGAAACGGTTGATGAGTATGGCGTGCTAGCGCGAAGGTTGCGAGCACTCTCTGGGATTAGTGCTGTGGAGGTGAATATCTCTTGTCCTAACGTTGAAAATCGCGGCCAAGTTTTTGCTTGTCATCCAGATACTGCTATTGCGGTTATTGAATCGGTACGGCGAAATATTGGTGGTGAGCTTCCAATAATTGCTAAGTTATCTCCAGATGTTACTGACATAGTTG
>Ga0164295_10000311_pt1 | contig 41129 bp, 47 predicted proteins | sample GEODES006metaG_FD_111798 | JGI IMG/M metagenome (GOLD analysis project Ga0164295, IMG submission 111798) | Oligotrophic lake water microbial communities from Sparkling Lake, Wisconsin, USA - GEODES006 metaG | ecosystem: Environmental > Aquatic > Freshwater > Lake | place: USA: Sparkling Lake...
GGCAAAGCTGGATTGGCCGAAGAAGCCGCCATAGACCGGCGCGCCCGCCAAGGTGAACGGCGCCCGGCCGTCCGAAAGCACGCCGGCATAGTTCAACATCATGAAATTGCTGCAATATTGCGGTTGATCGTGGCTGCAATTGCTGCACGCGCCGCAACTGGCATAGCTCAGCACCACCCGATCCCCCGGCGCGACATGGGTGACGCCGTCCCCCACCGCCACCACCGTGCCGGCGCCTTCATGGCCCAGCACCTGCGGCAGCGGCGTGCCCTGTTCATAACGCTGCACGCCGACATCGGTGAAACAGATGCCGCACGCCGCCAGCCGGACCAGCAATTGCCCCGGCCCCGGATCGGCGAGTTCCAGTGTTTCGAGGCTGTAAGGTCCGCCGCGTTGGCGCAGCACGGCAGCGGTGGTGGTCGTCGTCATGGCGGGTCTCCCGTTCTGGCACCATCATCGGCTCTGGCCCCGCGAAAGGCCAGCCGCCATTCCTGCGAGGACAGCCTGTTGCAGACCGGCTTGACCCCGGACGCGCGCCCGTTCAATTACGGCCACGATGGACAGTCCTGCCGCACCCCCGCCGACCTTCGAGGCCGCTTTGAAGCGCCTGGAGGATATCGTGCGCCAATTGGAGTCCGGCGAACTCAGCCTCGATGCCTCGATCAGCCTGTATGAGGAAGGCCAGAGCCTGAAAGGCCTGTGCGAGGCAAGGCTGGCCGATGCCCGCATGCGCATCGAACAGATCCAGCAAAGCGCCGCCGGTGAAGCCGCCGGCACCCGCCCCTTTGATGCCCAGTAAAGGCGCCGCCGCGATGGTCCCCGCTCCGTTGATGCTGAAACCGGCGCTCGACGCCATTGGCAAGGCCATTGATCAGCGCTTTGATCGCCTGCTCGCCGTGCCCGACGACAGCCGCGCCCGCCTGTATGAAGCCATGCGCCATGCCGTGATCGGCGGCGGCAAGCGCATGCGGCCGTTGCTGGTGGTGGCGGCTTGCGATCTGTTCCAGGTGCCACGCGAACGCAGTTTGCGGGTCGCGCTGGCGATCGAATGCATCCATTGCTACAGCCTGATCCACGACGATCTGCCCTGCATGGACGATGACGATCTGCGCCGCGGCAAGCCGACCGTGCACATCGCCTTCGATGAAGCCACCGCCGTGCTGGCCGGCGATTGCCTGCATGATCTGGCCTTTGAAATCCTGGCTGATCCTGCCACCCACGATGATCCGCAGGCGCGGCTGGAACTGATCACCCAATTGGCGATCCAGTCCGGACCGGAAGGCATGGCCGGCGGCCAGATGATGGATCTGGTGGCGGGCGATGTGACCTATGATCTGGCGGGCATCACCCGGCTGCAACAGTTGAAAACCGGCGCATTGATCGTGTGGTGCCTGGAAGCCGGCGCCATCATGGGCCGCGCCACCGATGCCGAGAAGAAGAGCCTGCGTGGCTATGCCCGCGATCTTGGCCTGGCCTTCCAGATTGCCGACGATCTGCTCGATGTCGAAGGCACGTCGGCGAAGACCGGCAAGGCGGTGCAGAAGGATGCGGCGGCCGGCAAGGCGACGTTCGTGTCGCTGCTCGGCCTTGATCGCGCCCGCGACCAGGCCAGCGCGCTGATCGATCAGGCCATCGGCCAATTGTCCGGCTTTGGCCCGGAGGCGGACTTGCTGCGGGCGATTGCGCGCTTCGCGGTCGAACGTGACCGGTAGGGAGCTCAAGTCATGACGCGCATCGGTGTCTATCCCGGCACGTTCGATCCCATCACCCTGGGCCATATGGACATCATTCGGCGCGGCGCGCGCCTGGTGGACCGGCTGGTGATCGGGGTCGCCACCAACCCATCGAAATCGCCGATGTTCACCCTTGCCGAACGCAAGGCGCAGATCATCCGGGAGACGGCCGATATTCCCAATGTCGAAGTGGCCGATTTCGATGAACTGCTGATGTCGTTTGCCGAACGGCTGGGCGCCACGGTGGTGGTGCGCGGCCTGCGTGGCGCCGGTGATTTCGAATATGAATTCCAGATGACCGGCATGAATCGCGCCCTGAACGACGATATCGAGCAGGTATTCTTGATGGCCGATGTGGCATTGCAGCCGATCGCTTCACGTCTGGTCAAGGAAATCGCGGTCTATGGTGGCGACATCCGCAAATTCGTGCCGCATGCCGTGGCCGCCGATGTGGTGGCCCGCGTGCAGCAGACCGGGATGAAGGGCCAGTGATGCGATTTTCGATACTGTTTGCTGCGGGATTGCTGGTTGCCGTGAGCGGGGCCACGTCCGCGCTGGCGCAGCAGGCGCCGCGCATTGACCCCAAGGATTTGAAGGCGCCGCCCAAGCTGCCGCAGATGGCTGCGCCCTCCAATCTGCAGGGCATGATTGCGCAGGTCAGCGAAGAGAATATCCTGCTGCTCGATCTGGCCTCCGGCGGCCGCGTGAAGATCATCATGCGCCCGGACGTGGCCCCCAAGCATATCGATCGCATCCGCACGTTGGTGCGGCAAGGGTTCTACGACGGCACGATCTTCCATCGCGTCATCGATGGCTTCATGGCGCAGGGCGGTGATCCGACCGGCACCGGGACCGGCGGATCGAAGCTCGACGATCTGAAGGCCGAATTCAACGATCTGCCCCATGTGCGCGGCGCGGTGGCCATGGCGCGCGCGCAGGGTGAAGACAGCGCCAACAGCCAATTCTATATCGTGCTGATGCCCACGCTGAAGCTGGATCGCAACTACACGGTGTGGGGCCGGGTGGTCGAAGGCATGAAATGGGTGGACGGCATCGAAAAGGGCGAACCGCCGGACAACCCGACCCGCATCGTCAAGGCCAGCATCGCCACCGACAAGGTGCCGCCGCCCGATTTTGCCGCGCTGAAGCCGGCTGCCAGCGCGATTCCGGTTGGGGCGCTGGATCTGCCGCCGCCCACATCGGGCACCGCGCCAGTGGTTTCGGGGCCGACCCCGCCGCGCTGAACCGTCCCCCCCTTCCTCCATCAAAGGGCTGTTCCCCCAATGCTGGTGTCCGATTTCGATTTCGATCTGCCGCCTGAGTCCATCGCGCTGAGACCCGTGTCGCCTCGCGATTCGGCACGGTTGCTCAGCGTGACCGGGCGTGAGCTTGGCGCGCTCGGCGATTTTGGCTTTCTCGATCTGCCGGGCCTGCTGCGGGCCGGCGATGTGCTGGTGGTCAACGACACCCGCGTCATCCCGGCGCAATTGTTTGCCACCAAGGGCGAGGCCGCCATCGGCGTCACGCTGCACAAGCGCGAGGCCGCCAACCGCTGGTGGAGCTTCGTCAAGAACGCCCGTCGGCTGCGGGGCGGCGACGTCATTGAATTTGGTCAGGGCGCAGTGACCCTGTCCGGCACAGTGCTCGAAAAGAGCGGTGATGGCGTGCTCTGGCAATTCGATACCGACGGCGCGCCCCTGGAAAGCGCGCTGCACGCCGTCGGCCAGATGCCGCTGCCGCCCTATATCGCCCGGCGGCGTGGCATCGATGCGGCCGACCTGGCCGATTACCAGACCCTGCACGCCGCCAAGGATGGCGCGGTCGCCGCGCCCACCGCCGGCCTGCATTTCACGCCGCGCCTGTGGGACGCGCTGGCCGCTGCCGGCATCGCCCGCGAAACGGTAACGCTGCATGTCGGTGCGGGCACCTTCCTGCCGGTCAAGGCAGATCGCGTTGCCGATCACCAGATGCACGCCGAATGGGGCAGCATCGATGCGGCAACGGCGCAGCGCCTGAACGCGGCGCGGGCCGCCGGTGGCCGCATCATCCCGGTCGGCACCACCAGCTTGCGTCTGCTCGAATCGGCGGCCGGCCAAGATGGTGTGATCCAGCCCTTCACCGGCGACACCGCCATCTTCATTCACCCCGGCTATCGCTGGCGCGCCGTCGATGGCCTGATCACCAATTTCCACCTGCCGAAATCGACCCTGTTCATGCTGGTCAGCGCTTTGATGGGGCTGGACGTGATGCGCGCGGCCTATGCCCATGCCATTGCGAAGGGGTATCGTTTCTACAGCTATGGTGACGGCAGCCTGCTGTTGCCCGGATCGGCCGCTGGCAGCAATCCTCGATGAGTGTGGCCTTCACCAAGGAATCCGACGCCGAAGCTGTCGCCGCCGATCTGCCTGACCGGCCGATCCCGGCCCACGCCAATCTGGTGACGCCGCGCGGCCTGGCGCAGATCGACGCCGAACTGCGCACGGCGCGCGCCGCCTATGCCGCGGCACAGGCCGGCGACGCGATCAGCGCCGACCGCACCGCCATGGCCCGCGCCACCCGCGATCTGCGCTATTGGTCGGCGCGCCGCGCTTCGGCCCAAGTGATCGCGACGCAGCCCGCCGGGGAAACCGTGGTGTTCGGCAACCGGGTCAGCCTGGAACGCGCCGACGGCCGCACGCAAAACTATGCCATCGTCGGTGACGATGAAGCCGATCCGGCATCCGGCAGCGTGTCGTATGTTTCGCCGCTGGCCCGCGCGCTGATCGGCAAGGGGCTGGGCGATGTGGTGACGCTCGTTGGCCAAGAGGTGGAGATCGTCGGCATCAGTTGAAAAGCGGGTGAGACAATACAGCCCTTGCATATGCTGACAGGACACACGAGGAAGCGTGTAAGATAATATTCATCCGGCAAGAAATGCATTTTCGGTGGGAAGACCATGACAACATCGAAACTGTACTTTGCCATGTTGCTGGCCGGGACCACCGCCTTGACGCCGGCTATTGCGCAGACTGTAAATTCGGCACCAGCCGCTGCGACGCCAGCGCGTGAAGAAGCCGAGCCGGCTGCGGAAATCCTGGTGGTTGGGTCGCGCGGGCGGGCGCGCACCGATGTCGATCGGCCGGTGCCGGTCGATGTGGTCGGTGCGCCGGAATTGCGCGCCACCGGCCAGACCGATCTGGGCCAGCAATTGCAGTTCACCTCGCCGTCGTTCAATTCGGCCAAATATGGCGTCAACGGTGCGACCAACTATGCCGATCCGGCGTCGCTGCGCGGGCTTGGCCCCGATCAGGTGCTGTTGTTGATCAATGGCAAGCGCCGCCATCAGTTTTCGGCACTCAACCTCAACGTCGCGCCGGGGCGCGGCGCGATGATTTCCGCGTGATGCGCGGCGATGCGGCGTCTTTTGCCACCGGGCCGCTGGCCGCGTCGGGCAAGTTCATCGGTTCCAGCGCGCGCCCCGGCATCGCCGATCGCGACGAAATCGACATTGCGCGCGAAAACTACGCCGGTTTCGTCGATGTGGAGCTGGATATCAACGACGCCTTTCTGGTGGCGGCGGCGCTGCGCTATGAAAACTACAGCGACTTCGGTGGCAACGTCTCGGGCAAGCTCGCCGCGCGCTACAAGATCACCGACAGTTTCGCGGTCCGCGGCTCGTACAACCGGGGCTTCCGGGCGCCGTCGCTGGCGCAGATCGGCAACCGGGTGCTCACCTCCACCGCACAGAACAATGTCGTGGTGCAGACGCAGCAGGTGTCCAGCGATGATCCCCGCCTGGTCACGCTGGGCGTTGAGCAGCCACGCGCCGAAATTTCCAACGGCTTCAGCGCCGGTGTGACCGGTGATTTCGATGATATTCTGGGTGGGCAGATCACCACCACGCTCGATGTGTATCTGATCGACATCAAGGATCGGATCACCATCAGCCAGGGCCTGCGCACTGCCGATTTCCCGGCCATTCGTGCGCTGTTCCCCACCAACAATGAAATCTCGTTCTTCACCAACCAGATCGACACGCGCACCAAGGGGATTGATTTCGTCGCCACCTACCGCACGCGGTTGAGCGACGATTGGCGCCTGGATGCCAGTGTGGCGGCCTCGCACAATCCCACGAAGGTCCGCCGGCAGCGGCCAACTCCGGCGCCGATCCTGGTCGGCGCCACCGCACGTGGGCAAAGCCTGCAATTGCTCGATCAGACGTCGATCGAACTGATCGAAGTCGCCATCCCGCAAACCAAGGTGCTGGGCAGCGTCACGGTCGGTTACAAGAATGTCACCGTGAATGCGCGCGGCACCTATTTCGGTTCGGTCAAGGCGTTCAGCACCGGTCTGTCCGGGCAGGATCCGAATGTGCAATGCGATGCTGCGGCCCGCTGCGTGCAGACCTTCGCGGCCAAGGCGATCTTCGATCTGAGCGCCAGCGTGAAATTGATGGACAATCTCAACATCACGCTGGGGGCCAATAATATCTTCAACACCTATCCCGACAAATACAATAATCGTCGGGACGGATTTCTGGGTGAGGCGGCCTCCTATTCGAACGGCCAGGTGCCTTATTCGCGCAATTCCAACCAGTTCGGGTTCAATGGCGCCTATTATTATCTGAGCGCTGCGTTCAGCTTCTGATTTTGTGCTCTGTTTGAAGGCCCCAACGCCTTCCCCACAAGGGGGGCGGAGTGCTTCGATCAAAACGATATTCAGCTCAGGTTGCGTTCATCGTCCAATTGGCGAGCAGCAGAAACGCCGTGCCGCCGATGGTGGCGTGGGCCAGCAGCGCCGGGCCGACGATCTCGGGACGCGGCTTGGCCATGAGGCCGGCAAACAGGCCGGAGACCACGGCAAGGCCCAGCAGCACCAGCGCAATCCTGATGTCATCGCCCAGCGGTGCGGTGCCGCGGACCAGCTTGCTGCACAGCACCACCACCTCCAGCCCGCCCAGGCCGGTGAGAAGATGAATGGCCTGCACGCCCTTTGGCGGACGCTTGGCGCTGAGAAAATACCAGCCCAGCACCAGCCCCATCGCGACGGTCGTGCCATAGATGATGATCGGCAACCAGACCTGCATGTGTTTCTCCCCCATGCGCGGCTCAACACGCCGCGATCATATGTCAGTGCCGGCCTGGCCGCCAGCCGGGCGCAGCAGCAGCCATAGCCGATATTCGCCGGCCTGAATCAGCGCACCGGGCTGGCGCATGATGGCGTTTTCGACGATTTCGGTGGCGATCGGCGACAGGGCCGCACTGCCCGGCAAGGGCACCATGGCGGTGATGCGGCCGACGCTGTCAGCCGTCACTTCATATTCGACGCGCAGGCCCTGTGGCGGCAACGGCAGCGTGGCGACATCGCGGGCCAGGCGCTGTTGAATGCCGCTCCACGCCGGGCCGGGGCGGGCGAGCGGCAGGGCGGATGCGCTGGCCGGCGCTTGCTGCGGCGGGCAGGGGCTGGCAGCGCGGCTGACCACCACCGGCCACAGCCAGCCCGGCCGCCATTTCAGCGCCATGCAGCCGCCGATCTCATAATCATCGTAGCTGCCGGAGGTGCTGGCCAGCCCGCCGACGCCGTGCACGGTCACGCCGCCGCTGTCCCCCGGCACCGGCGAGGTCACCACCCGGTAATTCTTGCGCCCGCGCCGGCCACGGGTGACATATTTGTCGGTCACATTCAGCACCGCCTCGCGCACCGGCCCCGGTGACAGCGCCGCATTGCCGAGATGCACGATGGTGACGGCTACCAGTATGCCGGCCATGATCGCCAGGATCAGGCCGCCAAAGCCGGATTTTCCATTTGCCATCTGCGCCTGCTGCGCGGCCCGCCAGAATGGCAAGCTGCCCGCTATGCCGAACACCGCCGCCGACAGGCTGGCCCATTCCCAGCCGCCCGCCAGCGGCTCCGGCCAGGCGAACAGGATCGCCACGAACGCGATCCCGGCCGCGCCATGGAGCGGCCAGGTGGAGGATGCGCGGTTGCCGGACATGGCAGGAATGTAACCATCCACCGCCAGCCTGCAAAGGTGGCTGCGGCGCTTTTGCCGGGACGGCGCGCCCCGGCTGGCGCTGGCGGCGGTTGCGCGTATAACCGCCGACGTGACCGACGATGCCCGCCTGGATTATCGCGACGACGACGCGCCGGATGCCCTGCAGGAAGGGCAGTTGAGCCGTGTCTTTGTCGCTGATGTAACGGCAGCGGTGGACAGCAGCGATGTGGACAGTGTCCGCGCGCTGGTGGCGCCGCTGCACCCGGCCGACGTCGCCGATCTGTTTGCCGCCATTGCCAATGATCGGCGCGGGCCGCTGGCCAGCGCGCTCGGCGAACTGCTCAATGCCGATGTTGTCGCCGAGCTTGACGATTATGTCCGTGACGATGTGCTCGGCGCGCTGTCGCCCGGCGAGGTTGCCGAAGTCGTCACCCAGCTCGACACCGACGATGCCGTGGCGATCATCGGCGATCTGGAAGCGGATGAGCAGCGCGAAGTGCTGCGCGCACTGGCACCCGAAGACCGTGCCGATATCGAAGCCGCGCTGAATTACCCGGAGGAATCCGCCGGTCGCCTGATGCAGCGCGATCTGGTCGCGGTGCCCGAAACCATGAGCGTCGGCGAGGTGATCGAAGCGGTGCGCACTACCATCGATCCGGCGACGGATTTCTGGGAGATTTTCGTCATCGATGCCGCACGCCGGCCCACCGGCACCATGCGGCTGAGCTGGCTGCTGACCGCACCGCCCGATATTTCCGTGGGCGATGTGATGAAGCGCGAACAGACGCTGATCCCGGTCGCGATGGACCAGGAGGAAGTGGCGCTGCTGTTCCAGAAATACGCGCTGATCTCGGCGGCGGTGGTGGATGATGCCGGCAAGCTGGTCGGTGTGATCACCGTCGATGACGTGGTGCACATCATTCAGGCCGAAGCCGGCGAAGATGTGCTGAAACTGTCCGGCGCCGGCGACGGCGACATCAACGAGCCGGTGTTCACCACCTATCGCACCCGGTCGCGCTGGCTGGTTGCCAATCTGGTGACGGGCCTGGTGTCGGCCAGCATCATCGGCGCGTTTTCCAGCAGCATCCAGGCGCTGGTGGCGCTGGCGGCGCTGTCGCCGATCGTGGCCAGTGTCGGCGGCAATGCCGGCAATCAGACCATGGCCGTCACCGTGCGCGCGCTGGCCACCAATCAACTGACGACCAGCAACACGCGCCGCACCGTGTGGCGCGAGATCCGGGTGGCATTGCTCAACGGGCTGACGCTGGCCGTGCTGATGGCGATCGGCGTCACCCTGGTGTTCGGCAATGCCACGCTGGGGCTGGTCATTGCGGTGGCCATGCAGTTCAACATATTGATCGCCGGGCTGGCCGGCGTGATGGTGCCGCTGACGCTCGACCGGCTGGAGGCCGACCCGGCAGTGGCATCGTCGGTGTTCGTGACGATGATCACCGATTCGATGGGCTTCTTCGCATTCCTCGGCCTGGCGACGCTGGTCGGCGTCCAGTATCTGGGCTGATGTTGCATCTGACCAAAGTGGCCGTGGGCTGCCCGGACATCGAAACGTTGGCGGCCCGGCAGACGCAGTGGTGGGGCGACGGCCGCGCCGGTGCCCACACCCGCTTCATGCCGAAACGCGCTGAGGAACTGATTGGCGGTTCGATCTTCTGGATCATCGCACACCGGCTGGTGGCGCGGCAAACCATCCTGTCCATCGCCATGGCGACGACAGCATGGGGCGAGAAATGTGCCGTCGAACTGGTGCCCGGCCCAGTGGCGGTGCAGGCGCGACCATGTCGCGCCCACCAGGGTTGGCGCTATCTCGCCGCCGAGGACGCGCCCGCGGATTTTGTGGACGGCACCAGCGACGGCATCGAGGCGCTGCCGGCCGGGCTGGTGCGGGAATTGCAAGCGCTGTGGTTGCTTTAAGTCAAACTCCCTCCACCTTGAGGGGAGGGCGAGAGACGAGCCGCAGGCGAGGCCCGTGGGGGTTGCGCCTGCGGTCACCAAAGGCGGGAACCCCCACCCCGCTCGGCTGGCGCAGGGTCGCCCTCCCCGCAAGGAGAGGGAGCGGAAGTGCTTCGAATTGGGCTATTTTCCCGTGAACTGCGCCGGCCGCTTTTGCAGGAACGCGCTCACGCCCTCGACGAAATCGGCGCTGCGCCCGGCGAGCAATTGGTGGCGCCGTTCGACCATCAGGCCTTCGCTCAACGACGTGTCGAGGCATTGGCGGATGCCCTGCCGGATCAACGCATAGGATTTGGTCGGGCCGGCGGCGAGCTTTTCGGCTACTGCGCGCGTGGCGGCGGCGAGATCGGCATCATCGACCACCTTGTAGACCATGCCCCAATCCAGCGCGGTTTCGGCCGGAATCCGTTCGCCCAGCATCATCATCGCCTGCGCCCGCGCCCGGCCGGCCAGCCGCGGCAGCAGCCAGGTCGAGCCGACATCGGGCACCAGGCCGATGTTGACGAAGGCCTGCAGGAAATAGGCAGAGCGTGCGGCAATGACGATGTCGCCGGCCAGCGCATAGGAGCAGCCGGCGCCCGCCGCCGGGCCATTGACCGCCGTGATGAACGGCACCGGCAGTGCGAACAGCCGTTCGAGCAGCGGATTGAAATGCGATTCAAGCACCGACCCGGCATCCGGCGGCCCGGAGCGCTTTGGCCCACCACCGGCGCCACCGCCGGCCAGATCGGCGCCCGAACAAAAGGCGCGGCCGGCGCCGGTGAGCACCAGCACCCGCGCCGTGCCTTCGTCGCGGACCCGGTCAACCGCGTCGATCATCTCCTCGATGACGCCGACATGCAGGGCGTTCATCACCTGCGGCCGGTTGATGGTGAGCGTGGCGATGGCGTTTTCGGTTTCGAATGTGATATGGCTGTAGGTCATTGGGTGTCCTCGCGTTTGCACGGCAGGATATGGGGGGCAGGGATACAGGTCACCCCATCATTCAGCCAAGGTCAGGCAGCGTTTCCAGTATCGCCGCCAGACAATCGCGGCCCAGATGCTTGCTGCGCTCGGGCGACCAGCCAAATTCGGCGCAGGGCAGGTCGTCATTGTCCTTGAACGGCATTTCCAGCGTCATGGCCAGGCAGCCAAAGCGTTCGGCGAGCTGGTTGGTGCTCATTGCCAGATTGGCGGTGCCGGGGCGGGCGCGCGGATAGCCCTTTGCGGTCTGGAAATCCGGTGACAGCCGCGCCAGCCGTGCCTTGTAGTTGTCCAGCAGCGCCAGTTGTGTCTCGGTAATCGACGGGATGCCGTCGAAGCCGGCGATGAACACCTGCGGGATGGCTTCGTCGCCGTGCACGTCCATGGCGATGTCACAGCCGGTCTGGCTCATCGTGCCGAGCACGCACATCACTTCCGGCGACCGTTCGGCTGACGGGTTGGCCCATTCGCGGTTGAGGTTCACGCCGGCGGCGTTGGTGCGCAGATGGCCGCGAATCGACCCGTCGGGATTCATGTTGGGCACGATGTGGAAGGTTGCCAACTGGCGCAACTTGCGCGCCACCGGATCGGCCGGATCGGTCAGCCGCTCCAAGGCGCCTTCCATCCACCATTCGGCCATCGATTCGCCCGGATGCTGGCGGGCATAGAGCCAGATTGTGCGCGGTCCTTCGCCGATCACCAGCCGATCGATGGCCCGACCATCCAGGCTGTGGCCCAGCACGTCCACCGCCACGCCCGGCCGGGCGGCGATGCGGGCGATCAGATCATGGTGCCGTTCCAGCGAATAAGGCGCGAAATAGGCCAGCCATAGCTGATCGACGGCAGGCGTGACGCGGATGGTCAGGGTGCCGTTGTCGGCCTTGGGATCATAGCTGGTTTCGGCCCGCCGCCAGACCTGCCGGTCTTCCGAAACGCAGGCGCGATATCCGGGCCAGCCGCCGGGGTAGCCGCTGCCATTGAGATTGATGATGCGGATGGTGCAGGGCTGCCCGCGTGCGCCGGACAGGCGGAAATGATACCATTGGTAAAAGTCGCTGTGCGCATCCTTCCGGATGCTCAGCACGATCTCGTGCGGGCCGGCGATGTCTTCGACAACGATATTGCCGGAATCGAAATTCGAATCGATGCTGATCATGTGCTGGGCTTCACAATCCCGGTCTGGCTGCTGGCGCCATGGCGGTCGCCCTCAGAACCATTGTCTTCAGGGCCGCTTGGTCGCATGGCCGGCGCGCTGGCGCAACCGCGGTTGACAAAGCGGTGGGCCTCCCATAACCCCACGCTTCCATTTCAAAGACCCGATTCAGCACCGGAATTTCCCATGAAGATCCGCAACAGCCTCAAGAGCCTCAAGGCTCGTCACCGTGATTGCCAGGTGGTTCGCCGCCATGGTCGCACCTATGTGATCAACAAGACCAACCGTCGCTTCAAGGCCCGCCAGGGCTGAAGTCTTGCGCTGCCGGTTGGCAGCGCATCGGTGGCATGATGCACCCCTGCCTTGCGGCGGGGGTGTTGTCGTTTGCGGGTGATGCAGCTATGCCCATGAAATCTGTGGTGTTCGATGTCGGCAATGTCCTGTTCGGTTGGGACATAAAAGCGTTGTACGCCAAGTTGATCGACGATCCGGCCCGGCTCGATTGGTTCTGCAGCACGGTTGTCACGCAGCAATGGCATTTCCAGCACGATGCTGGTCGGCCCTTTGCCGAAACCTCGGCCGAACTGGCGGCATGCTTTCCGGCGGAGGTCGATCTGATCCGCGCCTTCGGGCCGCGCTTCAACGAGACCGTCACCGGGCCGGTGCCGGGCATGCCGGCGCTGGTGGAACGGCTGGCAGCGCGCGGCGTGCCATTGTTTGCGATCACCAATTTTTCCGATGAATTCTGGGGACCATTCCGCGCCGTCTCGCCGATTTTCGATCATTTCCGCGACATCATCGTATCGGGCGCCGAACGGTTGGTGAAACCGGATCCGGCCATCTATGCTCTGGCGCTGCGTCGGTTCGGTCTGGCGCCGGGCGACGCGCTGTTCGTTGATGATCGCGCCGAAAATGTCGATGCTGCGGCGGCCAACGGTTTTGTCGGGCATCTTTTTCGGGATCATGACCGGCTTGCGACGGAACTCGCAGGGCTGGGCTTGCTCGATTGAGCGTCCTGGCGGCGCGGCCTCAATAGATTTTCAGCTCATCGCCGATCAATCGGACCACATGCACCACATTCGTGGTTCCCGGTGTCGAAAACGGGACGCCGGCAATCAGCACCAGCGGATCGCCGCCCTTCGCCAGGCCCGATCGCAGCGCCATGCGCTTGGATTTCGCCACCATGGCTTCGAAACTGTCCACATCGCGGGTGACGATGGCATGGATGCCCCACACCAGCCCCATGCGGCGGGCCGTGATCTGGCTTGGCGTCAGGCACAGCACGGGCACCGATGGCCGTTCGCGCGCCGCGCGCCCGGCGGTCGAACCCGAAATGGTGAAGCAGGCAATCGCCCGCGCCCCGATGGCAAGGCTGATATCGGCAGCGGCCGCCGTGATCGCCGCCGCAGTCGAACGGCCCGCGCTTACCGCTGTGAAATGCACCCGCCCGTGATAGCCCGGATCGGCCTCGACCTGGCGGGCGATCGCATCCATCATCGCCACGGCGGCTTCGGGAAAATCCCCGGCGGCGCTTTCGGCTGACAGCATGACCGCATCGGCGCCGTCATAAATGGCCGTGGCCACATCCGACACTTCGGCTCTGGTCGGCGTGGGGGCGCTGATCATCGATTCCAGCATCTGCGTGGCCACCACCACCGGCTTGCCGACACTGCGGGCCAGGGCCACGATCCGCTTCTGCGCCGGCGGAACATTCTGCGGCGGAAGTTCGACCCCCAGATCGCCGCGGGCCACCATCACGGCATCGGCAATTTCCAGTATCTCCTCAAGCCGATCGAGCGCTGCCGGCTTTTCGATCTTGGCCAGCAGCGCCGCCCTGCCGCCGATCAGGCGGCGGGCTTCGGCAACGTCCTCGGGCCGCTGCACGAAGGAAAGCGCAATCCAGTCGACCCCGACATCCAGCGCAAAATCCAGGTCGGCGCGATCCTTCGCCGTCAGTGCTGGCAGCGGCACCACCACATCCGGCACGTTGACGCCTTTGTTGTCCTTGATGATCCCCGGCGATTCCACGATTGTTTCGATGGCGTGGGCAGACACCGTTGTGGCGCGCAGCGCGATCTTGCCATCGTCCACCAGTAGCCGATCCCCCGGGGCCAGCGCGGCATAGATTTCCTTGTGGGGCAGGTGGACGCGCGCGGCGTCTCCGGGCGTGTCGTTCATGTCCAGACGAAAGGCCTGGCCTTTCACCAGCACCGCACTGCCACCCGCCACCCGGCCGACCCGCAGCTTTGGCCCCTGCAAGTCCGCCAATATGGTGATCGGCCGGCCGCTGGACTGCTCGACGCTGCGAACGGCAGCAATCAGGGCGCCCTGGCCGGCATGGCTGCCGTGGCTCATGTTGATACGGAACGCATCGGCACCGGCGGCATGCAGGCGGGCGATCATTGCTTCACTGCTCGATGCCGGGCCCAACGTGGCAAGCACCTTGACCTGGCGGTTTCTTGGCTGAAAGACTCCGCTCATGTCGCGCCTTCTGGTTGCTGCCGGGATGTTAGCCATGGTTGGCGCGCAATGCGATGAAAGATTGGGCAAACATGACGATGACTGCGACGGTTTTTGCGGACGCTGCGACGCGCGATCGATTGGAAGCCGCCGCCTTCCGCCGGTTGATGCTGCACCTGGCGCAGCGCAGCGATGTGCAGAACATCGATCTGATGGGGCACACCGGTTTCTGTCGCAATTGCCTGGGCGACTGGCTGCACGAAGAGGCCGGGAAACTGGGTGTCACGGTTTCGAAGGACGACGCACGCACCCATGTTTACGGCATGACCCAGGCCGAATGGAAAACCCGGCACCAACAGCCGGCGACCCAGGCACAGTTGGACCTGATGGCCGAATCGCTGGCGAAGAACGAGGCGGTTCGGTAACCCCAACGCATCGATTTCAGACAGGGATTGCCATGACCGAAGAGAATGTCTCCGCCACGCAGTTGCGCCAGTATATCGAGCGCATCGAGACGCTGGAGGAAGAGAAGAAGGGCATCGCGGATGACATCAAGGATGTCTATGCCGAAGCCAAGGCCACCGGGTTTGACATCAAGACGATGAAATCCCTGGTGCGTCTGCGCAAGATGGAAACCGCGGCCCGGCAGGAAGCCGAGGCGCTGCTGGAAACCTACAAGGCCGCGCTCGGCCTGTGAACTTGAGGGGAAACGTGATGAAGCTGTACGGGGGAAAATTGTCGCCGTTCGTGATGCGGCCGCTGCTGGTGAGCCGGGCCAAGGGCGCCGAGGTTGAACTCGCCATGTTCGAGGGCGGCATCAAGAGCCCGGAATATCTGGCGCTCTGCCCGACAGGCAAGATGCCGTTGCTGATCGATGGCGATCTGGCACTCCCGGAAAGCCAGGTGATCGCCGAGTATCTGGATGCGGCGCTGCCGGGGCCGAAACTGCTGCCCGATGATGCAGCCGGCGCCGCAATGGTGCGCCTGATCGTCCGGCTGGCCGATGTGTACATGGTGCCGGCGTTGGGCGGCTTGTTCCGTGGCCGCGAACAGCCGGAAGGGGTGCCGGCGGCGATGCAGGCGATGGCCGAAGGGCTTGGCTATATCGAGCATTACCGGCGCAGCGGTGACGCATTTGCCTGGGGGAACAGCTTTTCCCAGGCGGATGCCGCGCTGATCCCGTTGTTCTTCTTCCTGGATGCGCTGGATGGCCCGATGCCGACCAAGGCGCTGGTGGCAGCACGGCCGGGTCTTGCCGCCTGGTGGGATCGCGCCAAGGCCAGCAGCCTGGGTGCACAGGCCATTGCCGAGCAGGCCGCGGGCCTGGCGGCGATGATGGCAGCGCGGCAGGGCTGATTGCCGACGTGTTGCAGAGCGGTTAGGGTTGGCCGGCAAAGGGAACAGCAATGCAGATAAGCTTGACCATCAACGGCCAGAATCATGATGTGGAGGCTCCGGCTGCCACGTTGCTGGTCGAAGTGCTGCGCGACACGCTGGGCCTGACCGGCACCCACATCGGCTGCGACACCAGCCAGTGTGGCGCCTGCAACGTGCTGGTGGACGGCAAGGCGGTGAAATCCTGCACCTTGCTGGCCGCACAGGCGCAGGGCGCTGCGGTGACGACGATCGAAGGGCTCGCGAACGGCGAACAATTGCATCCGATGCAGTTGGCCTTTCGCGAAGCGCACGGCCTGCAATGCGGGTTCTGCACACCGGGCATGGTGATGGCGGGGCTGGAAATCGTGCGCAAGCACGGCACCAGCCTGACGCCCGAACTGGTGGCGCACGAGCTGGAAGGCAATCTGTGCCGCTGCACCGGCTATATCAACATCATCAAGGCCGTGGTCGCCGGCGCCGCCGGGATGGCCGTCCTTGGGGAGAGCCAGCATGCGTGATTTCGCCCTGCACCGCCCGGCCAGCGTGGCCGACGCGGCCGCCGCCTTTGCGACCGGCGGCGAGGCCGCCTATCTGGCCGGCGGCCACACTCTGATCCCGGCGATGAAATCGCGGCTGCGCATGCCCGATGCGCTGATCGATCTGTCGGCGCTGGGCCTGGGTGGCATTGCCCGTGATGGGGATCGGCTGTGGATCGGCGCGATGACCCGGCACGCCGATGTGGCGACTGGCGCCACCGCGATTCCCGGCCTGGCGGCGCTGGCCAATGGCATCGGCGATATGCAGGTGCGCAATATCGGCACCATCGGCGGCAGCCTGGCCAACAATGATCCGGCCGCCGATTATCCGGCAGCGGCGCTGGCGCTGAATGCCACAATCGAAACCGATCGCGGCAGCCACAATGCCGATGATTTTTTCCAGGGCATGTTCAGCACGGCGCTGGCCGAAGGCGAGATCATCACCCGCGTCGGCTTCGCCATTCCGCAGGCATCGGCCTATGGCAAGTTCCGCCACCCGGTGTCGCGCTATGCCATGGTCGGCGTGTATGTCGCGCGTTTTGCTGCTGGCTGGCGCGTCGCCGTCACGGGCGCCGGGCCGGGCGTGTTCCGCTGGCACGACGCGGAAAGCGCGCTGGCGGCGGGCAGCGACGTGCCGGCGCTGGCGGCCGATGATCTCAACAGCGATATCCACGCCAGCGCCGACTATCGCGCGCATCTGTGCGGGGTGATGCTGAAGCAGGCAATTGCCCATCTGGCCTGAGGGCGCCATGCGCCAGTGCCCGTGCTATTGATTGCGGTGCGGCGGCAGCGTTGCTAAGCCCGCCGCCATCCATCATGCAAGCAGACGAACAATGGCCGGTCACAGCAAGTTCAAGAACATCATGCACCGCAAGGGTGCGCAGGACAAAAAGCGCAGTGCGCTTTTTTCCAAGCTCAGCCGCGAAATCACCGTGGCGGCCAAGATGGGCATGCCTGACCCGAACGCCAACCCGCGCCTGCGCGCCGCCGTGCTGGCCGCCCGCAGCGAAGGCATGCCCAAGGACAATATCCAGCGCGCCATCGACAAGAGCCAGGGCGGTGACACGGCGAACTATGAAGACGTGCGCTATGAGGGCTTTGGTCCCGGCGGCGTGTCGTTGATCGTCGAAACGCTCACCGACAATCGCAACCGTACCGCGACCAATGTGCGGACGATCTTCGCCAAGAACGGTGGCAATCTGGGGGCGTCGGGCAGCGTCAGCCACGGCTTTGAACGGCTGGGCCTGATCTCCTATCCCGTCAAGGCCGGCAGCAGCGACCGCGTGTTCGAAGCCGCGCTGGAAGCCGGCGCCGACGACGTGCAATCCACCGAGGACGGCCACGAGATCTGGACCGCCATTGATGGCCTGCACGAAACCGCCAAAACCATCGAAGCCGCGCTGGGCGAAGCCGAAGCCATCAAGCTGGCCTGGAAGCCGGGCCTGATGGTCAGCGTGGGGGAGGCCGACGCTGGCCAATTGCTCAGGATGATCGATGCGCTGGAAGACGATGACGATGTCCAGACGGTGTGGGGCAATTATGATGTGCCCGAAGACGTGCTGGCGAAGCTGTGAGGCTGGCGGCCGCAAGCATGATCATGGCGATTGCCACCCCGGCGGCAGCCGATGCGATTGCCGAGATCAAGGCCGCGCGCAGCGCCTATAACGCGGCCATCGCGGCGCGCGATGTGGCCGGGGTGCGCGCCGCGCTGGGCGATGAGTATATCGGCCTGGCCGGTACGGGCGGCGAAAAGATCATCGGCGCCGATGCCATGGCGGATTATTTCGCGCGCGCCTTCAAGACGCCGGGGTTCCTGGGCTTTGTGCGCATGCCCGACGTGGTGACCGTGGCCGTGCCGCCGCTGCGCGCCATGGAGCGCGGCCACTGGTCGGGCGGCAGCACCTCCGGCCGGGTCAGCGGCGAATATCTGGCAGTGTGGGTGCCCACCGCGACGGGCTGGAAGCTGCGCAGCGAGACGTTTGTGACGCTGGCCAATGGCGCAAGCTAATCACCCCTCCCCTGAGCCGAAGGCGAGCGTTGCTCAGCGGGAGGGGAGTTGAACCTCATCCTTGGCCTTGATCCCGGGCTGGCCGCCACCGGCTGGGGCGTGATCCGGGCGGAGGGCAATCGGATCAGCCACATCGCCCATGGCACCGTGCGTACGGCGGCCAGCGCCCCCTTGGCAGAGCGGCTGGCCAGCCTTTACGATGCGCTTTGCCAAGTGATCGAAGGCCATGGCTGTGATGCCGCCGCCGTTGAAGAGGTATTCGTGAACGCCAATCCGCAATCCACCCTGAAACTCGGCCAGGCGCGCGGCGTGGTGATGCTCAGCGCCGCCAAGGCCGGCTTGCCCGTGACCGAATATGCGACGCGGCTGGTGAAGAAAGCCATCGTCGGCGTGGGCAGTGCGGACAAGGTGCAGGTACACGCCATGGTGCAAAGGCTGCTACCCGGCGTGGCGGTGGTGGGCAGCGATGCAGCGGACGCGCTGGCGGTGGCGATCGCGCACGCGCATCTGGGCGCCAGCAAAAGCCGGGGCCTGACATGATCGCCCGCCTGAAAGGCCTGGTGGATTCGGTTTCCGCCGACGCACTGGTGCTGGATGTGAACGGCGTCGGTTATCTCGTGCAGTCCTCCTCGCGCACGCTTTCGGCGCTCAGTATCGGCCAGGGTGTGGTGATGCACATCGAAACCCAGGTGCGTGAAGATGCGATTACGTTGTTCGGCTGCGTCAGCGAAACCGAGCTGGCAGCGTTCCGCGCGCTGATCACCGTGCAGGGTGTCGGCGGCCGCGTGGCGCTGAACATCCTGTCGGTGCTCACCCCCGATCAGGTGGCGCATGCCGTGGCCGCCGGTGATGCGGCGTCGCTGGCGCGGGCCAATGGCGTCGGGCCCAAGCTTGCGGCGCGCATCGCCAATGAATTGAAGGGCAAATTGGGCGGGGTGGCGCTGGCCGCCGGCGCGCCGATTGCAGTGCAGGCTGGCAACCGGTTGCTGGAAGACGCGCTGGCGGCGCTGGCAGCGCTGGGCTTCCGGCCGATGGACGCCAGCCGCGCGGTGAGCGACGCGCTGGCGGAACTGGGTGAGGGGGCCAGCCTGAATGATGTCGTGCGAGTGGCATTGAAGAAGAGCGTGCGGTAAACGCCGGCCGTGACCGCCGATCTCTCCCCACAACGTCGCCCCGACGATATCGATGCCGCGCTCCGGCCCAAGGGCCTGGATGAATTCATCGGCCAGGCAGCGCTGCGTTCCAACCTGTCGGTCTTCATCAACGCCGCGAGGGGCCGCGGCGAGGCGATGGATCATGTGCTGCTGCACGGCCCGCCGGGGCTGGGCAAGACGACGCTGGCGCAGATTGTGGCGCGCGAACTGGGCGTGGGCTTTCGGGCGACGTCTGGCCCGGTGATCGCCAAGGCCGGCGATCTGGCGGCGATCCTCACCAATCTCGAACCGCATGATGTGCTGTTCATCGATGAAATCCACCGCCTGTCGCCGGCAGTGGAAGAAATTCTCTATCCGGCGATGGAAGACCGGGTGCTGGACATCATGATCGGCGAAGGCCCGTCGGCGCGCAGCGTGCGCATCGATCTGCCGGCCTTCACGCTGGTCGGCGCCACCACCCGCGCCGGCCTGCTGACCACCCCCTTGCGCGATCGGTTCGGCATTCCGCTGCGGCTGAATTTCTACAGCGTCGATGAATTGGAACAGGTCGTCACCCGCGCCGCGCGGCTGCTCGATCTGCCGCTCACGGCTGATGGCGCGCGCGAGATTGCGGCGCGTGCCCGCGGCACGCCGCGCATCGCCGGGCGGCTGCTGCGCCGGGTCCGCGATTTTGCCGGCGGCAACGCCGTGGATCAACGGCTGGCCGATCAGTCGCTCAGCCGGCTGGAAGTGGATCGGCTCGGCCTCGATGCCATGGATCGCCGTTATCTGATGATGATCGCCGATATCTATCGCGGCGGGCCCGTGGGGATCGAAACGCTGGCCGCCGGCCTCAGCGAACCGCGCGACACGCTGGAGGATGTGATCGAGCCCTTCCTGATCCAGCAGGGCCTGGTCGCCCGCACGGCGCGCGGCCGCATGCTGACCGGGCCGGCGTGGAAGCATCTGGGCCTGATCGCGCCCGCCGAACAGACCATGTTGCCGTTGCTGGATGAGGAATGACGCGGGCCGTGTAACCGGATGCGGCCGGCGCGCGAATGCGGGATCATGCGCTACTTCCTCCTCTCCGCCGTTGCTCCGCTGGTCATGCTCGCCGCCCCGGCTGCGGCGATTCCAGCGGTTGGGGAAAAGGCCCCGGCCGTGGTGGGCGTCGACATCACCGGCAGGCAGCGCACCCTGAAACAGGTGGCGGGCCGCAAGGGCACGGTGCTGATGTTCTTCCGCTCGGTCGCCTGGTGCCCCTATTGCAAGGCGCAGATGATCGCGATGAACGATGGCGCGGCTGCCCCGCTGGCCAGCCGCGGCTATAAGCTGGTCGGCTTGTCCTATGATGCGGTGCCGGTGCTGGCCAAATTCGCCGCCGAGCGCAACGTCGCCTGGCCGCTGCTTTCTGATCCGCAATCCAGGGTGATCGATGGCTGGCAACTGCGCGATCCGGCCTATCCGCCGGGCAATCTTGCCCATGGCGTGCCGCGCCCGGCGATCTATGTGATCGATCGCAAGGGCGTGATCCGCGCGCGCCTGATGGAAGACACTTATCGCAAGCGCCCGCCGGTCGAGGTCGTGCTTGCCGCAGTGGATGCGCTGGGCCAGTAAGGTGCCCCTGAGGGGGGAGTGAAGATGCAATTGCCGATTGATCAGGTGCGTGCGGCGTTTCCAGCGCTGGCGCTGGCGGATGATGGCCAACCGCGTGGTTATTTCGATGCGCCGGCCGGCACGCAGGTGGCGGGGCGGGTGATCGATGCCATGCGCGATGTGATGGTGGGCGCCTGTGCCAATGATGGCGGGCTGTTCCGCACCAGTGTGGCGACCGGCGTTATTGTCGAATCGGCGATTGCCAATGCGGCGGCCTTCTTCAATTGCGGCGATGATGAAGTGATTTTCGGGCTGAACACCACCAGCCTGTTTTTCCAGATGGCGCCGCTGATCGCGCATGATTGGCGCGCTGGCGACAATATCCTGCTCACCCGCATGGACCATGATGCCAATGTCTCGCCGTGGCTGCAGGCCGCGGCGGCGCGCGGCGTGGAGGTGCGATTTCTGGAATGGGACCGGCAGAGCTTTGCGCTGAAGCTGGAGACCTTGCCCGATCTGATCGATGCGCGCACGCGCGCCGTGGCCGTGGGCCATGCCAGCAATTTCCTGGGCACCATCAACGATGTTGCCGCCGTGTGCGCCGCGGCGCGCGCGGTGGGGGCGGTCAGCATCGTCGATGCCGTGCAGTCCGCGCCGCACATGGCGCTGGATGTGGCGGCGATCGGCTGTGATCTGATGGCCGCGTCGGCCTATAAATTCTTTGGGCCGCATGCGGCGATCCTGTTCGTGTCGCGGCGCTTGCAGGCCATCATCCCGCCGCTGAAGGTGCGGCCGTCCGCCGATGTGATGCCCACACGGCTGGCGCCGGGCACACCGGCGTTCGAAGCCATGGCCGGCACGGCTGCGGCCATCGATCATCTGGCCTGGCTGGGCGAGGCCGCCGGCACCATGAGCGCGGCGCTGCCGCTGCGGCAACGGCTGGTGGCCGGGCTGGCGGCGGCGCAGGCGCATGAAACTGATCTGATGCGGCAGTTTCTGGCCGGACTGTCCGATGTGCCGGGCGTGACGCTGCATGGCATCGCCAATCCCAACCGCCTGCACGAACGCGTCGCCACCTTCACTTTCGAACTGGCCGGCAAAAGCAGCGCTGACGTCGCGGCGGCGCTGGCGGCGCGCAACATGTTTGTCTGGCACGGTTATTATTATGCCTGGGAACCGGCCGGCGTGCTCGGCGTGAAGGAACGGGGCGCGGTGCGGGTGGGCTTCACCCATTACAACAGCGCCGCCGAGGTTGACGCACTGCTCGGTGCGCTGGCCGGTATCGCCAGGGTCGGCTGATCAGGGTCGCAGCGAAGCGTCGGCCGCCACGTCGCGGGCCATGAAGCCCGACAACTCGCGCATCGGCGCCTGGTTGACCATGACCAGGCCGGAACGTGGCCTGTCGAGGTCCAGCACCAGAAAAATCGCCCCGGCGGCGAGGATCAGGAACAGGGCGTGCGGCGGCCGCGCCAGCCGGGCGTTGGCCGCCCCGGAATAGCCGAGCGAGAAGGTTGACAAGATCAGGAACACGGCAAGCGCGTCGATCACCGACAGCGGAATATGCTCGCGCGCCATGGCTTCACGGCGCCAGGCGGCATCATCAACCCGCGTCAGGCTGTCGGCCATCAGGCGCAGCCGGGCACCATCGCCGCCGCTTTGGCGGGTCAGGTTCCACATCTGCTCCATCAGGGCATCGCTGGCAGTATCGCCGGGCCGGTTGCGATCGGTTTCCTGCCCGCCACTCGCCCACGCCAGCCGGGCATCGACATAGGCGCGCAGCGTGGTGGCCATCTGCGCCCGATAGGGGGCTGGCTGCAATTGCAGCCGCTGCCAGAGCGCAAAGCAGCTGGCCGCTTCCTCCACCACCAGATCGCGGCGCGTATCATATCGATTGAGCGCCACCGAAAAGGTGAAACCGACCAGCAGCGTGAACAGGCTGAGTGCGGCCGTGGTTGCATAAAGCGTCTCGGCCGTGCCGGAACCGTCGAGCCGGCTGCGCCAACCGCGACCGGCCGTCATTGCCCCGGCGCCCAGCGTCAACAGCAGCAGCGCGACGGCGAGCGGCGGCAATTCATCAACCAGGATGTACATGCCAGCCAAGCCTAGAAGCTCGACAGAGCCCGGCCAAGTGCAAATGCCGCTGGATTTTGGTGCCTCAGCTTGGCAAAGCCTTGCCGCATGGCCCACCTTCCCCGCACCTTGTATCAGAAAATCTGGGACGATCATGTTGTCGGCACGCTGGACGACGGCACCGCGCTGATTTTCATCGATCGCCACCTGATCCATGAAGTGACCACGCCGCAAGCGTTCGAGGCGCTGCGCCTGGCGGGCCGGCAGTTGCGCCGCCCGGATCTGACGCTGGCGGTGCCCGACCATAATGTGCCGACCACAGATCGCAGCAAGCCGATTCTCGATCCCATGTCGAAGGCGCAGCTTGACGCGCTGGTTCGCAATTGCACCGATTTCGGGGTCGAGCTCTACGCCATCGATGCACCGGAACAGGGCATCGTGCATGTCATCGGTCCGGAACAGGGCTTCACCTTGCCGGGTGTGACGTTGGTGTGCGGGGACAGCCACACGGCCACCCACGGTGCTTTTGGCGCGCTGGCGTTTGGTATCGGCACATCCGAAGTGGAACATGTGTTCGCCACCCAGACGTTGCTGCTGCGCCAATCGCAGGCGATGGAGGTGCGCGTCACCGGATCGCTGGGTTTTTCGGTGTCGGCCAAGGATGTCGCGCTGGCGGTTTGCGGCGCGCTCGGGTCCGGCGGCGGCGCCGGCCATGTCATCGAATATACCGGCCCGGTGATCGAGGCGCTGTCGATGGAAGGCCGGATGACCTTGTGCAACATGGCGATCGAGGCTGGGGCCCGCGCCGGACTGGTGGCGCCGGACCAGAAGACCTTTGATTATGTGCAGGGCCGTCCGCGCGCGCCGCAAGGCGCGGCCTGGGATCAGGCGCTGGCCTGGTGGCAGACATTGCACACGGATGCGGGCGCACGCTTTGACCGCACCCTGATCATCGACGGCAGCGCCATCGCGCCGCTGGTGACCTGGGGCACCAGCCCCGAAGATGTGGTGGCGATCACCGGCCGCATCCCGGAACCGGACAGCTTCGCCGATCCCGGCAAGCGCGCGGCGGCCGCCAAGAGCCTGGAATATATGGGCCTGTTGCCAGGCACCCGCATGGAAGACGTGGCCGTGGAACATATCTTCATCGGCAGTTGCACCAACAGCCGCATCGAGGATCTGCGCGTTGCCGCGGCGGTTGTGCAGGGCCGCCGCGTGGCGTCCGGTGTGCGCCAGGCGCTGGTGGTGCCCGGATCGGGCCTCGTCAAGCGCCAGGCCGAAGCCGAAGGGCTGGACCGCATCTTCACCGAAGCCGGCTTTGAATGGCGTGAGCCGGGTTGTTCGATGTGCCTGGGCATGAACCCGGATCAGGTGCCGGCTGGCGAACGCTGCGCCTCCACGTCGAACCGCAATTTTGTCGGCCGCCAGGGCCCCGGTTCGCGCACGCATCTTCTGTCACCGGCCATGGCCGCTGCGGCTGCAATCACCGGCCGTTTGACCGATGTGCGCCAATTGATGGGCTGAAGATCGCTGCCATGCCGGCCGCAGCAATTGATTTTTCGCGCTGGCGACATTCTGGCAGCATGTGAAGTAATTATTTGTAAACGCCGCCTGCCTAAGTTGCGACGATTGATGTTGGTGGGGCTTTGGCTGCGGCGGTGACGATTGACTGGTTCTCGGGAGTGATGCTGCGGGCCCGGCCGGTCGGCCTTTTTCAACATGTCTGCTTGTGGGTCACGGCGCTGCTGGTTGCGATTGCCGCCTGTGCCGGCCCGGCCCGTGCCGAACGCCAGCAGTTGGCGTTCCACATGGTTGATTGTGCGCGTGCGCCCGGGCAGTGCCCAGCCCGCGACGGCGGCGGCTGGACCTGGTTTGCTGTCGATGTCGGCGGGCTGAAATCGCTGCCACCGCAATGGAATCTGCTGGTGGACAATACGCGCTTCACGGCGGTGTCGGTTCAGGTGGTGCACAAGGGCGGCGTCTATCAACTGCAACGCGGCCAGTTCGAACTGACAAGCAACTGGACGCTTGGCAACAATCTGCGGTTTCAAGTGCCGGTGGCCGGCGCCGATGTCACCGCGGTGCGCGTCGGTTTTCGCAACATCGATGCGCCGCAAATGATGCGTTCCATCAAGGCCATGGATGCTGCCGGCCACGAACGTCACCTGCTGGACTGGACCATATTGATTGCCCTGGTGATGGGCGTGTTGTTTTCGGCCTTTACCTACAATGTGTTTCTGCTCACCTGGCTCAAGACCTCGTTCCAGCGCTGGTATGTGGTGTGGGTGGCCAGTGCGCTTTGCTATCTGCTGGTGTGGACGGGTGCGATGCTCAACATCCTGCCGTTCCTTGCGGGTCCGGCGACCGCGCGGACGACGTTCCTGCTGGTCGGGTTGCTGGTGGTCTCAGGCGCGGCCTTTTTCTTCGCGCTGATCGAAAAGGGCAAGCTGCCGCAAAGGCTGATCGATTTCGGGCAATTGGCTGGGATGATGACGGCGATCACGTCGGTGGTGGCGGCGTTCGACATGGTGTTCCCCGCCTGGTTCAGCGACCGGATGCTGAACCTGGCGATGATCAGTGTGACCGGGGCGTTGATGGTGGGCAGCGTGTTTGCCGTGCTGCGCGGCAGCCGTGCCGTCTGGTTCTATCTGGCGGGATGGACGCCGGCCCTGGCCATGCTGGGCCTGCGGATCGCCCGCAATTTCGGGCTGCTGCCACAGGATGATTTCATCGATCAGGCCGGTTTCGCAGCGATCGGTTGGGAATCCCTGGTGCTCAGCCTGGCCATCGCCGATCGCTTCCGCCAAATGCGCCGCGATGCCGATGCCGGCGATGCGGAGCGCCAGATCCTGCTGCGTTTTGCCACCACCGATCCGCTCACCGGCCTGGGCAATCGCGCCTTGTTCCAGAATTTGCTGGAAAAGCCCGCGATGCGCCAGGGCGGGATCGATGTGATTGCCATCGATATCGACTATCTGAAACAGACCAACGACATGGCGGGCCATGATGCGGGCGATGCGCTGATTGTGGCGGTGGCGGAACGCCTGGCGGTTGCGGCCGGCCCGTTGGCAACCATCGCGCGCATCGGCGGTGATGAATTCGTGATCCTGTTGGAAGGTGCGGCCCGGGCGCGTCTGCCGGCGGTGCGTCAGATGATCGCCCTGTCGGCCGGCATGCCGCTGCGCCATGCCGGTTATGATCTCATCATTTCCATCTGCGCCGGGCATGCTGCCAGCGAAGAACGCGGCGTGCCGATGGCCCGCATCTTCAAGCAGGCCGATCTGGCCATGTATGCCGCCAAATCTGCCGGGCGCGGCTGCTGGCGCAGCTATGATGGCAGCATGGCCGATGAAGCCTTCGCCCGCAGCCGCATGATTGCCGAAGCCCGCGCCGGCCTCGCTGCCGGACAATTCCTGCTCCATTATCAGCCTGTCCAGCGCCTCGATGGCGTCGTGGTCGGCCATGAAGCCCTTCTCCGCTGGCAGCATCCGCGTCTTGGCTTGCTGGCGCCCGGCGAATTTGCCGATGTGATGAAGGAAGCCACCATCCTGCCGGCGTTGCAGTTGTGGGTGCTCGACACGGCGCTGACCCAGGCTGCGTATCTGCGCGGGCAGGGCGCGGATCTCACCATGTCGGTCAATTTCGTCACCGGGCAGTTGCAGGGCACGGCAGCCGCCGTGGCGATCCTGGATGATCTGTCGCGCCACCGTGTGCCGCCACAGGCGTTGGTGGTCGAGGTGACGGAGAACGTGGTGATGGGCGGGCTGGGCGGCGCCTTGATCGAATGCCTGGAATGTCTGCGCGATGCCGGCGTGCATGTGGCGCTCGATGATTTCGGCACCGGCTTTGCCAGCTTGATCCATTTGCGCGAAGTGCCCGCCAATATCGTCAAGATCGATCGCAGCTTTGTCGCGGATATGGTCGATTCGGCCAGCAGCCAGCAGATCGTGCGGGCGCTGGTGGATCTGGCGCACAGCCTTGGCAAGCAGGTGGTCGCCGAAGGTGTCGAAACCGAAGGGCAGCGGTTGCTGCTGCGTCAGATGGGTTGCGATCTGGCCCAGGGCTGGCTGTTCGGCAAGCCGGTGGCGCAGCCGTATCAGCGGGTTGCGGCCTGACCGGTCAGGCGTCCCGGCCTTGGGCAGGGTCCAGCACGGTATCGAGCGCGGCTGCCGACTGGTTCGGGTAATCGGTGCTGAAATGCAGGCCGCGGCTTTCCTTGCGGGCGCGGGCGGATCGCACGATCAGATCGGCCACGGTCACCAGGTTGCGCAGTTCGACAAGATCGGCGGTGATGCGGAAATTGCCATAATATTCCTGCACTTCCTTGCGCAGCGTCTTCACCCTGTGCGCGGCGCGCTCCAGGCGCTTTTCGGTGCGCACGATGCCGACATAATCCCACATGGTGCGCCGCAGCTCGTCCCAATTATGGGCGATCACCACCTCTTCGTCGCTGTCGGTCACCCGGCTTTCGTCCCAAGGCTTGATATCGGGAATAGTGTCTGCGGCATCCTGCGCCATGATGTCGTCCGCCACGGCCTGGCCGAATACCAAGCATTCCAGCAGGCTGTTCGATGCCAGCCGGTTGGCGCCGTGCAGGCCGCTCTGCGTCACTTCCCCCGCCGCCCACAGCCCCCCCAGATCGGTGCGGCCGTTCAGGTCCACCATCACGCCGCCGCAACTATAATGGGCGGCCGGTACCACCGGGATGGCCTGAGTGGTGCAATCGATGCCAAGTTCGAGCAGCCGCGCATGGATGGTTGGAAAATGGCCGCGCACGAAATCCGCGCCAAGATGGGTGAGATCCAGCAGCACATGTTCCAGCCCCAGCCGTTTCATTTCGGCATCGATGGCCCGCGCCACCACGTCGCGCGGCGCCAGTTCAAGCCGATCATCATAGCGCTGCATGAAACGGCTGCCGTCGGGCAGCTTCAGATGACCGCCTTCGCCGCGCGCCGCCTCGGTGATCAGGAAATTGCGCACCCTGGGGTGGAACAGGCAGGTCGGGTGGAATTGGTTGAATTCCATGTTCGAAACCCGGCATCCCGCCCGCCACGCCATGGCGATGCCATCGCCGGTCGCGCCATCGGGATTGGTGGAATAAAGATAGACCCGGCTGGCGCCACCGGTGGCCAGCACCGTGGCCGGCGCCAATATGCGCACCACCCGCCGCTTCTGCGTGTCGAGCGCATAGACCCCATGGCAACGCCGCGCCGGGAAGCGCCGGCCGACAACATGGCGGTGGGTGATCAGATCGACCGCCGCCATGTGCGGGATCAGCGTGATGTTGGGGTGGGCCTCGGCAGCCCGGATCAACGCCTGGCTCACCGCCCAGCCGGTGGCATCATCGACATGCACGATGCGACGATGGCTGTGCCCACCTTCACGGGTGAGGTGCCAGCGTTCCGACACGGTTTCGCCGGGATTGAACGGCACGCCCAGCGCCGCCAACCGATCGATGGCGGCCGAGGCATTGGCCGCGACATATTCCACCGTGGCGCGGTCATTCAGGCCGGCGCCGGCGACCATCGTGTCTTCGACATGCGCCGCAACCGTGTCACCGGCATCGAGCACCGCCGCGATGCCGCCCTGCGCCCACGCCGTCGAACCTGCGGCAAGATCGGCCTTGGCCAGCACGGCCACGCGGCCATGTTCGGCCAGGTTCAGCGCGGCGGTGAGGCCGGCCGCACCCGATCCGATGACCAGTGCATCATAGTGCAACGCTTCCGGTGGCAGTTTAGGTTTTTGGGCCACTCGTCAGCTCCAGGAACACGTCTTCCAGATCGGCCTCGCGCGTCGACACATCGAGCACGCCCAATCCGGCAGAAGACACCATCGCCAGCACGGCGCCAGCATTGGTGCTGCGCTTGTCGAAGGTGATGGCCAACTGGCGCGGGCCTTTCAGTTCGACCGATTTGCAGGTGGCAAGCTCGGCCGGCACCACGCTCAGATCGCGGTCGACCACCAGCTCCAGCACCTTGTCACCGGTGGTGCCGAGCAATTTATGGGTCTCGTCATTGGCGACCACGCTGCCATGATTGATGATGGCGATGCGATCGCACAGGCTTTCGGCTTCTTCCAGATAATGGGTGGTCAGCACGATGGTGGTGCCGTCGGCATGGAGTTGCCGCACATAATCCCAAAGCAATTGCCGCAGTTCGATGTCCACGCCGGCGGTCGGTTCATCCAGCACCAGCACTGGCGGCGTGTGCACCAACGCCTTGGCCACCAGCAGCCGCCGCTTCATGCCGCCCGAAAGCGTGCGGGAATAGACATGCGCCTTGTCCTCCAGCCGCACGGCCTTCAGCAATTCCATCGTCCGCCGCTTTGCGCGCGGCACGCCGAACAGGCCAGCTTGCAGCTCCAGCGTTTCGAACGGGGTGAAAAACGCATCGAACACCAGTTCCTGCGGCACGATGCCGATACTGGCCTTGGCGTTGCGGGGGTGTTCGTCGATGTCGAACCCCCAGATGCGCGCGCTGCCGCCGGATTTGTTCACCAGGCCGGCGAGGATGTTGATGGTGGTGGATTTGCCGGCGCCGTTGGGGCCGAGCAGGCCGAAGATGCTGCCGCGCGGAATCTCCAGATCGATGCCGTTCAACGCGCGTTTGCCGCCGGCATAGACCTTGGTCAGGCCGGAAAGGCGGATGGCAGGTTCGCTCATGGGCAACGGGATAGACGGTGGGGTGGGTTGGGGCAAGGGTTGGGGGCTGTGGCATGTTGGAGGGTGGCTGCGGCCGAGGCAGGAACGGCGGTGGAGCCACAAGCCTGCCCCGGCGCAGGCCGCGGTCAGTCGAGACAAAAAAGGCGGCCTGATCGGGCCGCCTTTTTCGCTCGCTGGTCGATCTTGCCGGCTCCGGCTGTGATCAGAACCTGTACACAGCTTCCACCCCGAACAGCCGCGGCAGGCCGCGGATGAAGGTGGGGATGCCAAAGCCGCCGCCGGTGTTGCCACCATCCAGCAGATATTTGTTATTCAGCAGGTTGTTGGCAAAGCCGATGATTTCCCACTTGGCGTCCGGATGGCGGATGCCGGCGCGCAGATTGACCAACGTCACCGGACCCTGCGACGTCACCGGGTTGTTGGGCAGTTCAAAGAACAGCGACGAACGGTGCGTGACGGTGGGAGTGGCGAACAGTTCAAGCTTGTCACCCAGCGGCACGCGCACGGTGCCGCCGATGGCGCCCTGCCATTCCGATTGCAGGCGGAAGCGATCGCCGGCGAACTGGCCGAAGCGCGGATCATCGTTGACACGCGCGTCGATATAGCTGCCGTTGGCGAACAGGTTGAAATTCGGCGAGATATTGGCGCTGATTTCCGCTTCGATGCCCTTGTTGCTGGCGTCGGCATTCTCGATGGTCGACGGCAGGCCGGGCCGCAGCACGGTGATCTGGAAATCCTTGTACTTCAGCAGATAGGCACCGATGCTGAAGGTCAGCTTGCCGATCGAACCCTTCACGCCGGCTTCGAAATTGTCGATGATTTCCGCCGGGAACACGCGGACGGCCGGGGTCAGCACACCCGCAGTGCGCCCGGCGTTCACCTGCAGCACCGGCGAACGACGGCCGCGCGAATAGGTGGCATAAAGATTGATGTTGTCAGTGGCGCGGAACAGCAGGTTGGCGCGCGGCAGGAAGGCATTGAAGCGGCCGCTGGAGCTGAGCACCTGGCCGCCGGTGTTGATGCCGCCGGGGATCAGCGTCGCACCGGTGATCACCGTGTTGGGGATTTTCGTTGAAATGCCGCTGAAGCGGTTTTCCGTCAGCCAACGGCCGCCAACATTGATCTCCAGCCTTGGCGTCGGGATCCAGGTGGCATCGGCAAACGCGCTGAACGTGTCGATGGTCGCCGAATTGCGGAACAGTTCGGCGGAATACGGCAACTGGGTGAAGCGCCCGGCGGTGAGCAGGGCAGTGGCGCGCGCGGCTTCGACGACGCCGGTGGCATTGTTGATGCAGGCCAGGCCCGGCACCAGCCGCGCGGCGCACTGCAGGAAAATGCCTTCTTCCGAACTGAACGGCACGCGCTGGAACCCGGTTTCCCAGAAATAATTTGCGCCGAAGAAGGCGCGGAACGTGTCGCTGGTGTAATTGGTGCGCGCTTCGAAGCTCAGTTGCTCGCCGCGGGCATCTTCGGCGAATTCCAGATACCAGGCCTGGGTGCCATCGGCATCGAACACTTCGTTGCTGTCGAAATTGCGCCAGCCGGCCACCGCCGTCACGCTCCAGCCGTCGCTGAACTTGTAGTTGCCGGTCAGGTTCATGTCATAGACATTGCGGGTCAGGCTGGGTTGATCGGCACCCAGCACGGCGGCGCTGACCGGCGAACCCGCCGCTTCCTTGAACGTGTAGGGGCTGGTGCTGCCGCCGGTTGGCGCAAACGTGCCAGACGAAAAGGCCGTGCCCGGTGCGCGCTGGCCGTCATAAGTGCCAACCAGATCGACGGTCAGATCGGCGTTCGGCGTGTAGCGCAGCGACACGCGCGCGCCATATTGGCCCTGGCCATTCAGATCGTCGATGCGCGGGCCGTTCGGCGTCTGCGAACCGGGCCGGCCGGCGATATTCTCCACCACACCGTCGCGCAGCTTGACGGCGCCGGCCACGCGCAGCGCAATCGTGTCGTTGCCGATGTTCACATGGCCATCAATGCGGCGCTGTTCGTAATTGCCGTAGCCAACCCGCACTTCGCCTGACGTGCCGGCCTTCGGCTTGGCCGTGATCACCGAGACCACGCCCACCGCTGCGGCCGTGCCGAACAACGTCGCCTGCGGGCCTTTCACCACTTCGACACGCTCAAGATCATAAAGGTCGAAATAGGATCCGCGGGAACGGGAGACATCGACGCCGTTCAGATAGACCGTCACCGCCGGCGCGCCCTGCGACGAGCCGCTGTCGGAGGTGATGCCGCGGATGACGAAACCCGGATTGTTGGGCGATTGTTCCTGCACGTTGAGGCCGGGCACATAGGCGGCCAGTTGGTCGAACTGGGTGACGCCGATTTCGCGCAGCGAACGGCCACTGTAGGCGGTGATGGTGATCGGCACGTCATTCTGCTTCTGCGCGCTGCGCTGGGCGGTCACCACCAGCTCTTCACCGATGGTTTCGGCAATCTGGTCATCCGCCTGCTGCGCCAGTGCGGGCAGGGCGACAAGGCTGGCAAGCAGGCTGGCATTGGCCAGCAACAGGAAACGGCGCATCGTCTTGAACCCCTTTTTGATGGACGGCGCACGATGATGGTGCGCCGCAACACGCGCTGGCCTTTGACGTGTGGACGTTGCACCGGCGTGGCAAAGCCATGACAACATTGTTGCAGAGCGCTGCGACATGGTGACTTTGCCGGCCAGCGCTGGTAAAGCCGCCTCATGCCTTCCGCCCACAATCACGCCCTTCCGGCGCCCGAAACCTATGTCACGCAAACTGCCCGGGTCTGGTGCGATGGCGATGAGCAGGCCGGTGACGGCCACCCCCGCGTCTGGCTCCAGATCGATGCGACGGGCCTTGCCGATTGCGGCTATTGTGATCGGCGCTTCATCCTGGCCGGCGGCCCGGCCGACCAGCGATGAACGTGCCGCTCCTGCTGGCGCTGGCCCTGCTGGCGGTGCCGGCCAGCGCGGCCAAGCTGGCGACCCCGCCGCTGCTCACCCTGAATGTCGCCGACAACGGCAATCCCTATATGAAGGTCGCCGTGAAGCAGGCGACGCTCAATATCCGCATCGCGCTCAGCTATGATCAGGGGATGGTGCTGAATCCGGCTGCGGTGCAGCGCGCAGCGCTGAAGCCATTTCCGCTGATCGGCAAGTTCAGCTTCAGCAACAGCGCCTTCGGCAATGGCAAGTCCGTCCTGCGTTTCAATCTGGCGACGATCACCCCGCAGGCGCTGCCCGCCCGCAAGGTGCCGGTGGTGTGGCTGGAAACGCCGATGGCCGGCGATGCCGAGGGCATCTTGCCGATCGGCGCGCTGGCCGCCGATCGCATCGATGTGATCCTGCGCGACACGCCGCCCGGCAGCCAGAGCTTCATCATCCCCAAGAAGGGCAAAGAGGAGGCGATGATCAAGACGCGGATCGGCGATGAACCGGTGACCATCAGCCTGGAACTCAATATCCCGACCACGGTGATGAACGCCCGCGCCGGCGAAGCGCTGGTGAAGGCCGGGCTGGTGCGGCGCACGTCCAGCCTGGGTTTCTGGCGGCCAGTGCCGGGTGTGGCCCTGCCCACCCAGACCCTGTTGCCAAAGACCGGGTTGACGATCGCCGGCCTGCCGATGCGCCAGATGGGCGTGCGGATTTCCGAAACCGAAGCGCGCGCCATCGATGCGGCGGCCCGCGGCACCTCCACCGACACCGACGATGAAGACACGATCACCGTATCGGCCGACCGCAACAAGAAGCGCCGTGGCCGCGACCCGTGGATCCTGATCGGCCGCGACGTGCTCGATGATTGCAGCCGCATCAGCTTTGATCGCGCTGGCGAGCGTTGGGTGCTGACCTGCAAATTCGGCTGAGCGGTCCAGCGGCGGCGTCGCACACCCCCTTTTGTTTTGCGCGCCCCTGGCCCATATCTGGGGCATGACCAGCACACCCGACGCCAACACGCTCTTCTATGCCGATACCGGCCTTGATCCCGATCGCACGGCGCGGCTGGTGTCCGAAACGCTGCATGGCTGCGACGATGGCGAACTCTATATGCAGTATGCCGTGTCGGAAAGTTTCGCCTTTGACGATGGCCGCCTGAAAGCCGCCAGCTTCGACACGCAGAAGGGCTTTGGCCTGCGCGGCGTGGCCGGCGAGATGACGGCCTTTGCCCACGCCAACGAGCTTTCGGAAGCCGCGATCCTGCGCGCGGCCGACACGATCAAGGTGGTGCGCGATGGCCATGGCGGCACGCTGGCGCTGGCGCCGCGTCCGACCAACGCCCGGCGCTACACCGACATGAACCCCCTGGCCGGCATCGATTTTTCCGCCAAGGTGGCGTTGATGCAGCGCATTGATGCGGCAGCGCGCGCCCGCAATCCCCAGGTGGTGCAGGTGTCGGCCAGCCTGCTCGGCAGTTGGAGCGTGGTGGAAATCCTGCGCGGTGATGGCAGCCGGGTACGCGATGTGCGGCCGCTGGTGCGGCTGAACGTGCAGATCGTCGCCGAGAAGAATGGCCGCCGCGAAACCGGCTTTCATGGCCTGGGCGGGCGCTATCTCTATGACAGCCTCTTCGAGGATGCGTCGTGGGAAGGCGCCATCGACATTGCCCTGGCGCAAGCATTGACCAACCTCGATGCCATTGATGCCCCGGCCGGGCAGATGACCGTGGTGCTCGGCCCCGGCTGGCCCGGCATTTTGCTGCACGAAGCCATCGGGCACGGCCTGGAAGGCGATTTCAACCGCAAGGGCACCAGCGCTTTTTCCGGCCGTATCGGTGAACGGGTGGCGGCGCCGGGTGTCACCGTGGTTGACGATGGCAGCATCGATCAGCGCCGCGGCAGCCTGACGGTGGACGACGAAGGCACGCCCACCGGGCGCACCGTGCTGATCGAGGATGGCATCCTGAAGGGCTATATGCAGGATCGGCTGAATGCCCGGCTGATGGGCGTGGCGCCCACCGGCAACGGCCGCCGCGAATCCTTTGCGCACGCCCCGATGCCGCGGATGACCAACACCTTCATGCTGGGCGGCAACGAAGACCCCGGCAACATCCTGTCCAGCGTGAAGAAGGGTATTTATGCCAAGAGCTTCGGCGGCGGCCAGGTCGATATCACCAGCGGCAAGTTCGTGTTTACCTGCACTGAGGCCTATGAGATCGAACATGGCAAGTTGGGCCGCCCGCTGAAGGGCGCCACGCTGATCGGCAACGGCCCCGATGTGCTGACCCGTGTGAAGGCCATGGGCAACGACATGGCGCTGGACGAAGGCGTCGGCATCTGTGGCAAGGGCGGGCAGAGCGTGCCGGCCGGGGTTGGCCAGCCGACCCTGTTGATCGACGGTTTGACCGTGGGCGGCACTGCCGCCTGACAAGGCAAGGGAGCATGGCATGTCGGAATTCTTCGATCACATCATCCCCGAACATGCCGATTTCATCGCGCGCCAGCCGGTGTTTTTTGTCGCCACCGCCGCGCCTGATGCCCGAATCAATCTCAGCCCCAAGGGGATGGACACGTTCCGGGTGCTGGAGGGTGGAAAAGCATGCGCCTATCTGGATTTCGGCGGCAGCGGCAATGAAACCCATGCGCATCTCGGCGCCGATGGCCGTATCACCATCATGTTTTGCGCCTTCGACCAGCCGGCGCTCATCTATCGCATCTATGGTCGTGGCCATGCCGTGCTGCCGCAAGACGGTGGCTGGGATTGGCTTGCCGCACAATTCACCATTGAACGCGGGGTGCGCCAGATTTTCGTGATCGATGTCGAATCCACCCAGACCAGTTGCGGCTGGGCGGTGCCCAAGATGGCGCTGGTGGAAGAGCGCCAGACCCTGCGCAAATATTATGTGAACGACGACGCCGCGGAACGCCTGGCCAAATATCAGCAGCGCAACCGATCGATCGACGGCCTGCCGATCACGCCGCCCGCGCGCCTGCCGTACAACTGATGGGGCTGGCCTGCATCGAAACGCTGTTCTCGCCGGTGGAGGCCGAGATCGTCCGCAGCCGTTTGGCCGCCGCCGGCATCATGGCCGTGTTGTTCGATGCCGGCATTGCCAGCCTGATCGGGCCGGGCGTGTCCGGCATCCGCATCATGGTTGATGCCGATGATGAAGCGGTGGCCCGTGCGGAACTGGCCCGACCCCTCTGATTCCGGCCCGCGTTCAGGGCATCCGCACCGGCAAACAACCCATATCGGGAACCAAGGTCCTGCGGCAGGTTGCGTCTCAATCAACGAGGCGCAAGTGCAGATGAAGCTGATCACGGCGATCATCAAGCCGTTCAAATTGGAAGACGTGCGCGAGGCCCTGATGGCCAGCGGCGTGCAAGGCATGACCGTGACCGAAGTGCGCGGGTGCGGCCACCAGATGAGCCACGCCGATGCCGGGCATGGTGCCCAACATGGCTTCACGCTCGTCCCCAAGCTGAAGATCGAAATCGTCGTGGAGGATGATGATGCCGCCCGGCTGGTGGAGTGTATCTTGCAGTCCGCGCACACCGGCATCACAGGTGACGGCAAGATCTTCCTCTCCGGCATTGGCCAGGCCACGCGCATCCGCACCGGTGAATTGAACGAAACCGCGCTGTGAACCCAGCATTGATCGGGGCGCGGGCCGCCGATCTGCAAATCTTGGCTGGCAACCCTGCCGGACTGCGCTAAGAACCACGAATGCCTACGCTCGTTTTGCTTCGCCACGGCCAGAGCCAGTGGAACCTCGAAAATCGCTTCACCGGCTGGTGGGATGTCGGTCTCACCGAACAGGGCATCGCCGAAGCCACCGATGCTGGCCGCCGCATGGCCGCCGCTGGCCTGGATTTCGATATCGGTTTCACCAGTGTGCAGAGCCGCGCGATCCGCACGCTCAATCTGGCACTGGAGGCGATGGGCCGGCTGTGGCTGCCGGTGGTGAAGGATTGGCACCTGAACGAGCGCCACTATGGCGGCCTCACCGGCCTCAACAAGGCCGAAACCGCCGCCCAGCATGGCGAGGACCAGGTGCTGATCTGGCGCCGCAGCTTCGACGTGCCGCCGCCGCCGCTGGTACCGGGCGGCGCCTTCGATCTGGCCAGTGACCGCCGCTATGACGGGATTGCCGTGCCGACCGCGGAAAGCCTGAAAGACACGATCGAGCGCGTGCTGCCCTATTATCAATCCACCATCGTGCCGCAGTTGCAGGCCGGCAAGCGGGTGATCATCGCCGCCCACGGCAACAGCCTGCGCGCCCTGGTCAAGCATCTGTCCAACGTGTCGGATGCCGATATCCTGCACGAGGAAATCCCCACTGGTCAGCCGATGGTCTATGATCTGGCCGACGATCTGACGGCGGTGTCGCGCCGCTATCTGTGATCCTGCCGGCGATCCGGCCATACCCAGCGTGGTGATCCACGCCACCGCGCCCGCAGCCGGCATCAACTGGACCGCCGCTGCCGCCGGCGCCCGCGAAACCGGCCCGGTGTCGCTGGCTGCCCGCCCGTTCCGCATCGCCAGCACCACCAAGCTGTTCACGGCGGCGGCCTGGTATCGACCGTCACCGATCTTGTCCGGTTCATGCGGGCCTTGCAGGCCGGGGCGCTGTTTTCCCGGCGCGAAACCCGCGACCTTGCCTTGTCCGATCAACGCCCGGTGGCGCCGGGTTCCGACACCCTGCATGGCCTGGTTTTCTTCCATGAAATGATCGCTGGTCATCGGTGCATTGGCCATCCCGGGTTCTGGAATGTCGATCTTGTGGCCTGCCCGTCGCTGGATCTGGTGCTGGCCGTCAGCCTCAACCAGCCGATCACAAAACGGCCTGGCGAGCGGCGCGCGCTGGTCGCGGCCATCGTGACGGCGGTCGCTGCACAAACGCGCGGGCAACGCTTGCGGCCCTGACGGTAGCGCTTGACGCACTTCAGGATATCGCCAGACTGTCACTTCGTTCGGGGAGGGGACCGCAAATGATCAAGGCCATTGTAGCATTCAGCCTGCTGGCAACACCGGCCATTGCCGCGCCGCCTGAGACAGTGCTGCTGCACGGTCGCATCATCACCGCCGATGCGGCTGGCAGCGTGGTGCAGGCGCTGGCGATCAGCGATGGCAAGGTCAGCGCCGTGGGCAGCGATGCCGACATCACCAAACTGGCCGGGCCGAACACCCGGATCATCGATCTGAAGGGTCGCACCGCCACCCCTGGCCTGATCGACACCCACGCCCATATCCTCTCCACCGGGCTGGGTGAGCTGTACGAAATTGCGCTCGGTGATGCCCGTTCGGTCGCCGAAATCGTCAAACGTGTCGCAGAGCGCGTCGCCAAGACGCCGAAGGGCGAATGGATTGCCGGTGTCGGCTGGGATGAAGGCAAATTCGCCGATGGCCGCTATCCCACCGCCGCCGATCTGGATGCGGTCAGCCCGGACAATCCGGTCTGGCTGGAAAACACCACTGGCCACTATGGCGTCGCCAATTCCGCCGCGCTGAAACTCGGCAATGTCACCGCCGCCACCGCCACCCCGACGGCCGGCACCATCGAACGGCTGCCCGATGGCCGCCCGGCCGGCGTGATGAAGGAAACCGCGCAGGATCTGATCACCCGGCTGATCCCGCCGGCCAGCGCTGCACAGCGTTCCGCAGCGCTCGCCCACATGATCAAGCGCCTGCACGAAGAAGGCATGACCGGCTTCAAGGACCCCAGCATCGGGCGTGAAGATTGGGAGGCCTATCTGGGCCTGGTCAAGGCCGGGCAATTCCCGATCAACGCCTGCGTTTTGTTCTCCGGCGGGCGATCCATGGCCACGGCGACCAAGGCGCTCACCGAAATCAGGCAGGCCAAATCCGAGATCGCCAGCGTGCCCGGCAGTTCGCTGTCCGTCTGCGGGGTCAAGCTGTTCATGGACGGCAGCGGCGCCGCGCCCACCGCCTGGATGTACGAAGACTGGAACCACCACCGCACCGAAATCGCCAAGGGCAACAGCGGCTATCCGCAGATCGAGCCGAATGAATATCGCCAGATGATCAGCATGTTCATCAATGCCGATATCGGCATCGGCACCCACGCGATTGGCGACAAGGCGATCGACTGGGTGGTCGATGGCTATGCCGCCGCGCTGAAAGCCCACCCGGTGAAGGATTTGCGCCTCTCCATCATCCATGCCAACACCCCCACCGATCACGCCATCGCCACCATGGCCGCCCTGCAACGCGACTACGGCTCCGGCTATCCCGAAACCCAGGGCAGCTTCGCCTGGTGGATCGGCGATATCTATGCCGCCAACCTCGGCCCGGCCCGCAGCCAGCGGCTCAACCCCTATGCCACCTACGTGAAGAACGGCATCATCTGGGGCGGCGGCTCCGACACCGGCGTCACCCCCTTCCCGGCGCGGCTCGGCCTGTGGGCCTCGGTCGCCCGTGAACCCTCCGGCGGCACCTGGGGCAAGACCCCCTTCGGCACTGCCGAAGCCATCGACGTCCCCACCGCGCTCAACAGCTACACACGCTGGGCCGCTCCCCTGATCGGCGCCGCGGGCCGCACCGGCGTGCTGGCAACCGGCATGGCCGCCGACATCGCCGTGTGGGACCGCGACCCTACCAAAGTGCCCACCGCCGCCATCAAGGACATGAAGGCCGACCTGACCCTGTTCCGGGGCCGCGTGGTGTACGAACGCACCCCCTAATCCTGCCCTCCGACCTGCTCCTACCCTCCAAGGGGAGGTGGCGCCGAAGGTGACGGAGGGGTGGCACCTGTGCCACCGGAGCACCGAATCACCAACCCCATCCAGTTTTGACTCATTGGACGAAACGGGCGGGATTCAGCGTTGAATTCTCTGACCTGCCCGCCGCCCGTCCGGCCCGCACACAAACGCCGGGCAGCGCCATGATGACAGAAGCCGGCGATGTAGGACAGCGGGGCAGGGGAGGCGGGAAGGGGCAAGCGGCAAGCGGCACGTCACCCCGCCCATTCGCAAGCCACTGGCCTCCTGTCGTCCGTCCTGATAAGTTACATGTAACGATATTGGAGGCCCCCGCCATGGTTGCCGCTGCAAACCCGAAGTCATCGCGCATGAAGGTGCAGGCGTTTCGCGCGCGTCTGCGCGAACAGGGCCTGCGCCCGATTCAGATCTGGGTGCCCGACGTGCGAGCCCCCGCCTTCCGCGCCGCTGCGCATCAGCAGTCGCTGGCCGTCGCCGCCAGCGCGCACGCCAGCGACGATCAGGCCTTCATCGATGCCGTATCAGATGGGTCTGACGACTGAAGCCCATCCGTGCAGCGCGGTGAAATCTGGACGGTCGCGGGCGGCAGCGATTATGCCGGCAAGCCGCGACCTGTCGTCATCCTCCAGGATGACAGCTTCGACGCCACCGCGTCGGTCACCATCTGCGCCTTCACCACCGATCCCACCGACGCGCCGCTGTTCCGCCTGGCCATCACCCCAACCCCCCGCAACGGCCTGCGCGCGCCATCCCGCCTGATGGTGGACAAGATCACCACCGTGCCCAAATCAAAGCTGGGCACCCCGATCGGCCGGCTGGACGATGCGGACTTGGTGCGGCTGGGGCAGGCGGTGCTGGTGTTTCTGGGGCTGGCGCAGTCGCCAAGGGCTGGCCGCAAGGCGGGATGATGACCTGTCTTGATCCTCCCTTTCCAGGGGAGGGGGACCGCCAACACGGCGGTGGAGGGGTAGGCCACAAGTGCTGCCCTCAAAGGCAGGAAAGGAGATAGCCTCCGGCGGGCAGGGGTGACCCCTGCACCCATTTGTTTGGGGCGGCCCCCAACTTCAACACGTCGCCCCCCCCGGATCAAGTCCGGGGCAGGCTGTGCTTGACACGGGGCTTGGCTTGCTTGCCCAATCTGCGCTTGCCAAGCCTCACGACCTATAATAATTATAGGTCGTGAGCGAGCCAGTGCCCTTGCGCATGAACGACGCGTCGGCGCTGAAATTGCTCCGCGATATTGCGCAAGACAGCGGCCGGGTGATCTTCACGCAACACGCCCGGCTGCGCATGCGGCAACGCAAGGTGACCCCGGTGCAGGTTCTGGCCTGTCTTCAGAACGGAATCATGGGCGAGCCGGTGGCGCTGGACGTGCACGGCAACTGGAAACTCACCGTCTCCCGGCGGGTCGCGGGCAAGGATCTGAATGTGGCGGTGGCGATCGATGTGCCCAACCGGGCGATCATCATCACGGTATTCTGAAGGAGGCAGGCATGTATCATTATCGCGAATGCGGCCTTCGCAACGTCTGGCTGGCCAATGGCTATGAGGAACAGGAAACCCCCTATGGGCCGGGCATCGCCATCCACGATCTCCCCGGCCTGCACCGCGCCATCGCCCACGGCCTCGTCACCAAGAATGCCAAGCTGACCGGCACCGAACTGCGCTTCCTGCGCCAGGAAATGGGCCTCAGCCAGGCCAAGCTCGCCACCATGCTCGGCAACGAAGCCCAAACCATCGCCCTGTGGGAAAAACGCAGCAGCCAACCCAACATCGCCGACCGCTTCATCCGCGCCATCTACCGCGAGCTGAACGAAGGCAATGCCCATATCCAGGAGATGATCGA